>ENA-OQLB01000529-OQLB01000529.1-human-gut-metagenome-genome-assembly--contig:-NODE-529-length-21189-cov-1.936141_pt1 | contig 21189 bp, 26 predicted proteins | sample MGYA00242656_ERZ504813 | MGnify/ENA primary metagenome ERZ504813 (study PRJEB26092, sample SAMD00036388) | human gut metagenome | host: Homo sapiens | study: EMG produced TPA metagenomics assembly of... | reverse complement strand
TGAGCATCTGAAAAAGCTGTCCGAGACAGCCTTGCAGCAGATCAACGAAAAGAAATACGAAACCAGAGCTGACGACCGCCGGGGTCAGGACGATTTATAAATACGGCGTGGCTTCAGCGGTAAAAAGGTCGAAGTGGCGGTTGGATGAGGCTGACGAATTTCAAAGTATCAGCTTTCGGCTTCCAAAGTATCAAATTGATACTTTGGCGAAATCCCAAAGTGCCAGCACGGTGGTTCAAAGTGCCAAATTGGCACTTTGGAGATGTGCTTATATCAAATGCTAAATGAATTAACAAAAATCGAGGGAGACTGCTTATGAAATCAAATTTTGATTTTCTGAATCGATACTGGCCTGCATTGGCACAGATTGGCGCAACCGCAGAAACCTATGTCTATTCTGATCCCAATGCCTGTATCTATAAACTCGGAATGTTTGCCGAGCGCTTAGTGCAGGAGATCCTTGTCTTTGAGCACATTGCGGAGCCGGCTGTTGACAACACCCACGCAAATCGAATTCGCATTTTGAAGCGAGCCGGTTTATTGCCGCACGAAATTGACAACACGCTATATGTTCTTCGCAAGACAAGAAACTCGGCAGTACATATAGGTACGGACTCCGTGGACGAAGCAAAGACATTGCTATCCTTGACATACAATCTTGCTGTTTGGTTTATGGAAACCTATGGAGACTGGGGATATATTGCGCCTGAGTTCGTTATGCCGAGCGAGACCACGCACGAAGATTTGGAATCCGTTATTGCCGAGCAGGAAAGGAAAATCGAGAAATTGACGAAGCAACTGGCCGTGGTCAAGACCGCCGCTTCGGGCAAAACGCAGAAGGAGCGCGCAAAGCGGTCGGAATCTGTCTCCGCTATGATGAATTGGAATGAGGCGCAGACCAGATGCTTGATTGACGAGCAGCTTCGTCTTTCTGGTTGGGAAGCTGATACGCAGAACCTGCGCTACAGCAAAGGAACGCGTCCTGTAAAGGGGAGAAATATTGCCATCAGCGAATGGCCTACCAATTCGGCCTTTTACAAAAACGGGTATGCGGATTATGCATTCTTCGTTGGCGAGAAGCTCGTAGCATTGATGGATGCAAAAAGATGTCGGAAGATGTGGCATCTACCATCGATGTGCAGGTAAAGGACTATGCTGCACATATTAAGCCGGAGGATATTCCACATACGGTTGGAAACTGGAATGGTTATCAGGTCCCCTTCCTCTTTGCTTCAAATGGCAGGGCGTATTTAGAGCAGCTGCGCACGAAGTCTGGTATTTGGTTTTTGGATGTCCGGGAACAGGAAAATCAACCGTATCCTATTCGAAACTGGTTTAGCCCAAGTGACCTGATGGAAAAACTTGGTCAGAATACAGCGGCGGCCAATCAGGCGCTGGCTGCAGCAGATAATTCGTTTATGACAGATCCTAATGGGTTGAATCTGCGCGACTACCAGATCAAGGCCATTGATAAGGCAACAGAGGCAATCGTTGACGGCAAGAGAACGGCCTTGCTTGCAATGGCCACCGGAACGGGCAAAACCCGTACTGTTCTGGGACTTATCTACAAGATGCTGGAATCCAAGCGTTTCCGTCGTATTCTTTTCCTTGTGGATCGAGTGTCCCTCGGTGAGCAGGCAATGGACACCTTCAAAGATGTCAAGCTGAAGGAACTGCTGACGCTGGACAAAATATATGAGATCAAAGCGATCGATGACAACATCATCAATCTGGAAACCAAGGTCAGCATTTCAACGGTGCAGGGGCTTTTGAAACGCACGATTCTGGCAGAAGAACCGGATTTGATGCCCGGTGCATTTGATTTGATTATTGTGGACGAAGCCCACCGAGGCTATATTCTTGACCGTGAAATGACGGAAGAAGAAATCCTCTACGATAATCAGGATGATTATATGAGCAAGTACAAGCAGGTTATCGAGTATTTCGATGCGGTGAAAGTTGCCTTGACTGCTACGCCCGCCCTGCACACGACCGAGATTTTCGGGGAGCCGGTCTATACCTACAGCTACCGTGAGGCGGTTATCGATGGCTGGCTGGTGGATCACGATCCTCCGTATCTGATTAATACGGATTTCATTGAAAATGACGCACAGTTCAAGAAGGGTGAAACCTTGGCGCAATATGACCCCAACACCAATGAACTTTTGAACGGTGCAGTTTTGGACGATGAAATGGATTTCGATGTGTCGGAGTTCAACCGCAAAATTGTTCTGCCGGATCATACCCGCAAGGTGCTGGAAGAAGTTTCGACCTACCTGAATCCGGAAAGTGGAGAAAAGACGCTGCTTTTCGCAGTAAATGATGCACACGCTGACCGTATTGTGGATACGCTCCGAGAGATTTACAAGCCCTATGGCATTTCCAATGATGCCATTATGAAAATCACGGGCAAAACTGCCGGCGGCAACAAAAAGAAGATTTTGCAGGTGATCAAGCAGTTCAAGAACAACCAGTCCCCCAACATTGCCGTAACAGTCGACCTGCTGACTACCGGAATCGATGTGCCGGCAATTTGCAATTTGGTGTTTATGCGCAAGATCAACAGCCGGATCCTCTTTGAGCAGATGCTGGGACGCGCTACTCGCCTTTGCTCGGAAATCGGAAAGACGCACTTCAATATCTTCGATGCAGTTCGCGTGTACGAGGACTTGGACGACACTTCCAATATGAAGTCAGTCTCCGTCAGCAAATCAATGGCTGAATTGTTGGAGGATTTGTTCCGTCCGGGTGAGGCCAGCAAGCAGCCTGTCAAAGATCGCATTTTGGCAAGATTGCAGCGTAAGAGCAACAATCTGACCGATGAGCAAAAGTATGATGTATCCGAGCGTTTAGGCGGAAAAACAATTCGGGAATATGCGAAGGAATTGAAAAGCTGTACAGAGGAAGCTTTTGTGCGATGCTGCCGGGAGGATAAGGATTTCCTGCTTTGGTTTGACAACCTGAAGGGTAAGAAGCGCGGACATTACTATTCCGAAAAGGAAGATACCCTTTTGGAAACGACCCGCGGCTATGGTGACACGGAAAAACCGCAGGATTATCTGGACTCTTTTGTGGCCTATGTCAATGAGAACAAGACCTATCGAAGCGATCCGCATAGCCTGCACCCGCCCCAGCGATATGACCCGGGCGCAGCTTCGGGAGTTAAAGCTGGAGCTGGATAAGGAGAATTTCACCGAGAGCAGCTTGAATGAAGCGGCCAGTGCGGTGAGCAATGAACGGATCGTGGCAGACATTATCGCCTTTGTTCGTCGGGCTGTACTTAAAACGCCGCTGGTGAACCACGATGACCGCGTGAAAATGGCCTTTTCTAAACTGATTTCGGCGCATCACTTTAACAAAATGCAGCTGGATCTGCTGGAAAAGATCAAGGTATATATGCTTCACGAGAGCATCCTCAATACCGAGACCTTTGAGGCACCGGCGTTCAAGATGGATGGCGGTTTCGCACGCTTTAACAAGAAGTTTGGCGGGCAGCTTGCGGAGATCATCCGCGAGATCAACACTTATATTTACGAAGGAGCAGCTTAAATGAGTACGCAAGATATTGTACAGAAACTTTGGAACCTTTGTAATGTGCTGCGGGATGACGGTATTACTTATCACCAGTATGTGACAGAGCTGACCTACATTCTGTTTTTGAAAATGGCCGATGAGACCGGTGCAGATAAGGATATTCCCGAAGCATATCGTTGGGGCTCTTTGACCAACCGTTCCGGCATTGACCTGAAAAAGCACTACTATACGCTGCTCAGCAAGCTGGGCGAAGAATCCGTTGGCCGCGTGGCGCAGATTTACGCCAACGCATCCTCAGCATCGAGGAGCCGAAAAACCTCGAAAAAATCATCACGGAGATTGATAAGCTGGACTGGTATGAGGCCAAAGAGGAAGGTCTGGGCGACCTGTATGAAGGACTCTTGGAGAAAAACGCCAATGAGAAGAAGTCCGGTGCCGGTCAGTACTTCACCCCTCGTGTGCTGATCGATGTGATGACGGAGCTCATCAAACCCCAGCTGGGCGACAAGTGCTTTGACCCGGCCTGTGGTACTTTTGGCTTTATGATTGCAGCCAACCGCTATGTCAATGCGCATAACGATATGTATGCACTCTCTGACCGTCAGGCAGATTTCCAGCAGAACAAAGCGTTCAACGGTGTGGAGCTGGTGCACGAAACCCATCGCTTGGCATTGATGAACGCCTATCTGCACAATATGAATGCCAATATCACATTGGGGGATTCTCTCGCACAAAGCGCCAAGGGATTGAAAGATTTTGATGTTATTCTGACCAATCCGCCCTTTGGCACGAAAAAGGGCGGTGAGCGTGCCACCAGAGATGATATTTCTTTTCAGACCTCCAACAAGCAGCTGAACTTTTTGCAGGTGATCTATCGCAGTCTGAAGGCGGACGCAAGGCCCGCTGCGCCGTGGTACTGCCGGATAATGTGTTGTTTGCTGCAGGTGACGGTGCCAGCGTGCGCCGGGAACTGATGAATTTCTGCAACCTGCATACCATTTTGCGCTTGCCTACCGGCATTTTCTATGCACAGGGCGTCAAGACCAATGTGCTGTTCTTTACCCGCGGGACGACCGAGCAGGATAACACCACCGAGGTTGCGTTCTACGATATGCGCACCAATATGGATAGCTTTGGTAAGACCCGGCAGCTGCGTAAGAGTGACTTTGATGAATTCGTGGCAGGATACGAAGACCCGTCCAAGCGCACGGGCGAGCGTTGGAGCAAATTCACTCGTGAGGAGATTACCAAGAATCCGGACGATAGTCTTGACCTTGGCTTGATCCGCGACGACTCCATCGTGGATTATGACGATCTCCCCGACCCTGTGGAAAGCGGCGAGGAAGCGATTGCAAATTTGGAGGAAGCGGTCGATCTGCTGAAAAGTGTTGTGCGTGAGCTTCGCGCTCTGACGGAGGGAAAGTGATGGCAAGAGCAAAAAAGAAGCTGCCCTCACGCCCGAAGAGCGTTTGCAGGCAGCCTTGGTGCCGGATTGGGAGTGGCCGTATAAATTGCCGGAGAATTGGTGTTGGACAAGGCTCGGAAATTATGTTGACTATGTAACAGATTATGTGGCAAATGGAAGCTTTGCAAGTCTGAAAGCAAATGTCAGCATTTTTAAAGACGAAAGCTATGCCTTGATGGTTAAAACTCAGGATTTTACAAATGGCTTTACAAAGTCACTAACCTACACAGACAAACACGGATATGACTTCTTTCAAAATCAACACTACACGGGGGAGAATTAATATTAAGCAATATTGGTTCAGCAGGAAAGGTTTTTCGCGTTCCTTATTTTGATCGGCCAATGACACTTGCGTCAAATTCTGTGATGGTAAAGTGTCATAACAATCGCGATTATGATTGGATGTACTATTTCTTGCTATCCCCCATCGGTTTTGAGGAGTTGAAATCCATTACAACTGGTACGGCCGTTCCGAAATTTAACAAAACGGATTTGAAAACTATCCCGTTACCGGTTCCCCCTTTAGCCGAGCAGCAGCGTATTGTTGACCGCATTGAAAGCCTGTTTGCCAAGATAGATGAGGCAAAGGAAAAGGCGCAGGCCGTGTGGATAGCTTTGAAACCCGCAAAGCCGCTATTTTCCATAAAGCCTTCACCGGTGAACTGACTGCGAAATGGCGGGAAGAGCACGGCGTGAGGATGGAGAGTTGGGAAAAAAAGAGTGTGGGTGAGCTGTGTATTTCATTAAAATACGGCACTGCAAAGAAGTCTGATGCATCTGGCAATGTGGTTGTACTTCGGATGGGCAATTTGCAGCAAGGTGAAATCGACTGGTCAGACTTGGCTTATTCGAATGATCCAGACGATATAGAAAAGTATAAGCTTTTCCCCGGAGATGTTCTTTTCAACCGAACAAATAGTGCAGCGCTTGTTGGGAAAACAGCAATCTATCGTGGTGAGCATCCAGCCATTTACGCAGGTTACCTTATTAAACTGGACTATGATCACGATAAAATAATAGGTGACTATTTGAACTATGCATTGAACACTCTTGATGCGAAAAAATACTGTAATTCGGTTAAAACGGATGGAGTGAACCAATCTAATATCAATGCAAAAAAGATTGGAGCCTATTCGTTTAATGTTCCCAGTATCCCTGAGCAGGAAAAGATAGTATCTGCAATACAGAAGTTGCTATCGAAAGAACAGCAGACCAAAGAAGCCGCCGAAATAGTCCTTGACCAGATCGAACTGATGAAAAAATCTATTCTCGCCCGTGCCTTTCGCGGTGAACTGGGTACGAATGACCCAAGCGAGGAGAGCGCGGTGGAATTGCTGAAGCAACTCATTTGATATAATTGGTGATAATGAGAACAGAAATGAGGGATGATAGTGCTGGATCAGACAAATGCAAATATTGAAAGACATATCAAAACCCACTCAGTGCGTTCCGATGATGACCGTGCGGCAGTATCTGTTTTGGAGACATTTCTTCGTTCAAATGGGAGAATCAACACTTCTTTTGCCTCGGATGATAAGTGGCCCAATCACGATGGCACTTTCGAGTTTGTTCCCGACCCTGACATTTCTAGGCGGCCCAAGCAGACTTTCTATGTCCAAATAAAGGGAACACGCAATTATACTGAGCGCGAGGGTGTTATTAAGTACACGCTAAAAGATCTCGCTTTTCCTGCTTTTATATGTGGCAGAGTATCTCTTGATCCGGGAATTCTGTTTGTGATTCTCAATCCCGCCGAACGCGGAGATGAGAGAGTCTTTTGGAAGTATATGTCGCCCAGTTTTCTCAACAGTATTGATTTTGCAAAAGACAGTATAACCGTCAATTTTTCACCGGAAGAGGAAATCTTGAACAATGACGAAAGCGTTTTAGCTTTTTGCGAGAGGTTAGAAAAAATTGTCGAGCGGCATTCCTTTGTAAACCAATTGGAACGGCATTGTTATTCTTTTGAAGAAGCTAAGCGAATCGTTGAGACCTGTGATACGGAAATCACGGAAAGCATCAACAATTTAAGCATTCTAAATAAGAGCCGCGACAACATTTCACGGAGAATTCTGACGAGATTGAACGATCTATGCATTTCAGCTTTACTGTTGAATGCGATGAAAGACGGCTATCAAAGTCCCAACGCCGGCTTTGCGTGGGAATACTCACTTTTAAGGGCAAATACAAAGTACTTAGGGAATTTTTACCGAGGATTGCAATATATCGGACGCCGGATCCCCGAGGAAGGCCAAGCAGAGCGACTGATGCTGAAGTACTACAGCTTTATGTGGCAGATCCGTCAATCACTCTATGAGAACTACGGCATCACCGTGCTTCAGAACTTGGAAAAGTTTCAGGAATATACCGGAACCGATGAGCAGGATAAACAATACTATGAGTTGGTGGCGAATGCTTTCTCAACCCCCAAAACCGAGCAGAAACATAACAGCAATACGAGGTTTTATATTCAGAAAAGGACGCCGTTTTATGTTGGTAAAGAGCGTTATTTTGAGGTAACACTGCAGCAAGCGGACATCTATGCGTCAAAGTATAACCGAATTACAGCATATACCAAACTTGATATTTCTACAGGATATTCTGTACAAATCGACTATGTCCCATCATTCATTAATCTCTGGGGTGTCGATACAGAAATTAAAATTATCACAGCTTGGCGTGTTTCGGTAGATCCTAAATGTTTGAACAAGCTTGGAAGGATACTTAATATGCGCCTTCAGCTTTCTTCGAAATATGGAGAATATGATGCCTGATGAGCTTCCTAACAGAAACAGGTATGGATTTTCTGGAAATGATTGATCTTCGGGAGATACCTTTCTCAAATCTTTTGGAGTCAGCTTACAAAAAAGCAAACACCTCTTATTTCAAAGATGTTTTACAGCAGCTGAGGGACAACTATTCTACAGGTTCGACACGCTTCGGCCGATATACAATTCGGTATCTGTTACTGAATCTGCGCGAAGATCTTTTGGAACGCGTTATGCCGTCTCAGTTTAGTCCGCAATGGAAATGCAAGGATTTATACCTGTCTAGAAAATGCTTTCCGTTTGAGTGTAACCCACTTGCTTCTGATTTAGCTGACAGCAAAACGAGCCAGATAAGTCAAGCCAAGTACTTGGCCAGAGTAGTTGAAAAGGAAAAGACTGAGGTTGCGGTTCCATACTGGTCTATTGTAAAGTCTATGCAAGATACCGGCGAAATTTACTGCGATCTTGGCGGAGATTTAACCGAACAGGCGATCCAGAAATATAATGATTGCTTAGACGATTGGGAAAAGCGCCAAGGGTATGAAATCATTTCAGATGGAAATGCCGCTTGTATCGCAGCATATGAGGCATCGACGCTCTTTATTTTGAATAAACTACTGGAATTATCACAGATTCACAATAAAGGGCAAAAAGAAGTTAACGAAAGATATTTGAGAAATTGCGATATTGCCTTTCCAGATCCTAAAAAAGAAGAAGCTCTTAAATATGCTTTTGTAAACTCCAGAGTACTTCTTGTTTACGGAGCTGCCGGTACCGGAAAGACGACCCTAATCGATATGATCTCGACAATGCTGTCTGGGCGTCGGAAATTGTTTCTTACCAAAACACATACGGCCTTGCAGAATCTGCAGAGGCGAATTAATAATCCGGGGGCTGACGCCAGTTTTGTAAGCATCAATAGTTTTACGAAGAGGGTAAACCTTCCTGATTATGATGTTATCTTTGTAGACGAATGCAGCACCATTGATAACCGTGCAATGAAGGTATTCCTCGAGAAAATGCGCCCGGATACATTCTTAGTACTTGCGGGAGACACCTATCAGATAGAATCTATTGATTTCGGTAATTGGTTTACTTATGCCAAGGATATTATTAAGACTAAAGGTTCGAATGTTGAACTCGTAAGCACTTGGAGAACAAAGGATCCCGGTTTAATTGAGCTTTGGAACGAGACTCGAAATAAGGGTGCGCTAATAACGGAAAAACTTGTTATCGACGGCCATTTTCTGAAAATATTGGCGAAGGAGTGCTCAATTCCGAGATAATGGATGAGGTGATTTTATGCTTGAACTATGATGGAAAAATTGGCTTGAATAATATGAATAGCTATTTCCAAAATGCTAACACAGAAACGGCTGTTGTCTGGAGAGACTGGAAATATAAAGTTGGCGATCATATATTGTTCAATGACACGGACAGATTTTCTCTGCTCTATAATAATTTAAAAGGGCAAATTGTCCAAATAGAACTGTTCGACAGTAGAATCAGATTTACAGTAGATGTAGAGATCCCGTTAACAGAACAAGATTGCCAAAACGACGGCATAGAATTCATTGATATAATTGATGATGTGACCCGAATACGATTTGATGTGCTTGATTTTGAAGAGGAAATGGCAGATGAAGATCGCAAAAAAACCATCGTACCGTTTCAACTTGCCTATGCGGTTTCAATTCATAAAGCGCAGGGCTTAGAATATAGGTCAGTTAAGGTTGTTATTCCGAGTAGCAACGCTGAAAGAATAACACACGGCATTTTCTATACAGCAATTACGCGTGCAAAAGAAAAGCTAAAAATCTACTGGAGTTCTGAAACAATGCAAGAAGTCGTCGCTGGATTTTCGATAGACACTTCAAGACAAAAAAGTTTGGCAATTATTAAAGAGAAACTGAAGCAGGACAAGAATACTTAGAAATAGGGCACCGACCGCTTGGCCGGTGCCCTATTTATATATGAGACATCTATAAGTCAATAGCGATTATCAGCGTCCTCCCCATCATCGGGAGGGCGGCTTTTTTGCGTCTTGATAGAAAAATTGAGAAATTTCTCGAAACACCCTGCCAAATGGCACCCCTTATTCAGAGTAAGTAGAGGAACTTTTGAAAAGCTGAGAGAATTTTTTCAAATTACTTTGCCAAAAGCTCAAAAAATTTCCCAATTGATTAGTAGGAGCACTCGAAAATTTCTTCAAAAATCTATTTGTTATTGCCCGAAAAGTTCCCAGTTGATTAGTAGGGAGACTCACAGAAAAATTCTCAAAAGTTTTTCGTTCAAATCCGAAAAATTTTCCCAGTTGGTTAGTAGAGAGGCTTTCAAAGGAAATTTTCAAAATTCCTTCGTACAAATCGAAAAAAATTTCCCAGTTGATTAGTGAGGGGGTCTATAAAATGCCTTTCTCGCTGGCTTCCTATTGAGGGGACTGTCTCCCTGTGTACCTTGAAAATTGAATCGCCGCCTCCAAAGGATATGCTTCCGGCAAGTGCCGCCACGACTTCCCGATAATTTAGGGCTCCCGCAAAATCGAAGATTTTGTGGGAAGAGGAGCAGCAGTGAAACGAATGAGCTTTCGCACGAGTGCGGAAGCGAATGATATGGAACTTGCTGCGACGAGAGCGCACCGAAGAAGCGATACGCCGTGGTGAGACTCCGGGGGCAGGAACGATGCGGATGAGCGGCAGCAAACAAAAACCGCCGCAGAAATGCGGCTTCAGAACAGACAAAGGAGGTTCAAACCTATGAAAAAAGGAGAGCTCAGAGAGCTTTATCAGATGATGTTTCCGGAATACCCGGGCATTGTGACCGTCAAAGAGCTTCGGGAGATGCTTGGCATCAGCCGCAAGCTGGCCTACAAGCTGATCGACTACGGGTACATCCACGCCGTGAAGATCGGCACGACGCTGAAGATCCCGAAAATCAGCGTCATCAACTATGTGATGGAGAAGGAGGTGAAGAAGGTTGGATGAGATCAAGCGCCTGACACCCGCCCAAAGGGCACGCTGCAACCGGCTGATCCGGCGGCTGTGCGCCAACTATGATGGTGGCAACTGTCTTCCGTTGGACGATGGCGAGGCTGCGTGTGCGTGCAGATGATTTCCTATTCGCTGCTGTGCAAGTACTTCCGGCGGGCGGTTCTGCCCGCCGACAAGGCACTTTACGCCGACATTTACCGGCAGCGCACACGGCTCTGCGACCGGTGTGGAAAGCCTTTGCACCCAGTAGCAACCGGCAGAAATACTGCCCGGAATGCGGCTGCTCCATTCGACGCAAGCAGAAGGCGGACTCTGCCAGACGGCGGCGCAGCGTCGAACATTAAGCGCCGAGAAAGCCTTGATTTCCGGGGCTTTTTTGAGGGAAAAGTGGGTGCGGGTGGCCGTTTCCATCTGCACCTGTCAAAATCCATTTCTAACATTCTACAAAGGAGAAATTTCTATGGGTAACAAACTGAAAACCGTGGACGCAGAGACCTTGCTGTCCACGCCGATGAGCAAGACGATGTTCATCGTAGACGGCCTTATTTCGCAGGGTGTCAATGTCATCAGCGGTGCCAGCAAGATCGGCAAAAGCTGGCTGATGCTGTGGCTGGGACGTTCGGGGGTCCCAAAAGTCCGTTTGGACTTTTTGGGGAGAGGAGGAGCAGCGGAGCGAGTGAGTTTTGCCGCTTGCGGCGAAACGAAGGATACGGAGCTTGTGACGACGAGGCGCAGGGAAACTCTATTTGGGGGCTGCCTACACTGCAATGCGATGTGCTCTATTTGAGCCTTGAGGACACCCAGCGCCGCATCAAAGACCGGCTCTACAATCTTACCGACAGCGCCCCGGACAACCTGTATTTCGCCGTGACCTCTGGGCTGATCGGCGGCGGGCTGGAGGAGCAGATCACGGATTTCTTGACCGAGCATCCCGCCACCAAGCTGGTCATCATTGACACGCTGCAAAAGGTGCGGGACTCCAAAGGCAGCGCCGGAAAAGCGGGAATGTACGGCAACGACTACGACGATATTTCCTCCATTAAGCGCATTGCCGACGGCTTCAACATCGCCGTTTTGCTGGTGCATCACCTGCGAAAGCTGCAAGACAGCGACGATCCCTTTAACGATGTCAGCGGCTCTACCGGCATCATCGGCGCTGCGGACACCAACTTTATTCTGCGCCGTAAGCGCAGCGGAAACGCCGCTACGCTGCTGGTCAGCGGGCGGGATGTGGAATATCAGGAACTGACCTTGCAGTTTAACGACCTTGTCTGGGAGCTGGTGGAGCGCAAGAACAGCGAGGACATTCATAAGGCGGAACTGCCGAAATTTCTGTTTCGGGTGGTGGACTTTATGGAGTGCCGCACCGAATGGGTAGGCACGGCCACGGAGCTGCTGACCGAAATGAAGGAGCAGGAGGTCACGCCCAATAAGGTCACGAAGTATCTCGGCCAGTTCGCCTATGAGGTGCTGGAGCCGCTGAGCATCGAGTACCGCACCAAGCGCACCGGCAAAAGCCGGCTCATTAAATTCCTGCGCCGTGACGGCGATGACGCAAATGACGCCGGGATCGCTATATAAGGGAATCCCCGTCACAACCGTCATTGCCGTCACAAACCGAAGAAAGGAGGTGAACAAATGCGCAGCAAAAACTACGGGATCAATGTCCGTGTGACCGAGCAGGAGAAGCAGAAGCTGCTGGAAAATGCCCGGTTCTGTTCTCTGCCGCTGTCGGAATACTTGCGGCGGCTGGGGCTTGGAAAAGAGGTCAGAGCGGCCATCACGGAGCGGGATTACCGCCTGTTTCAGATGCTGAACGGCCTGAAAGCGGAGCTTCCACAGCTTCAGCAAGAGGAAATTCTGAGCAGGCTGGAAGCAATTTTGAATGAATTAAAGTAAGCGAGAATTACGCCTGCGCAGTCTAAGCGAGCAGACTGTTTTTACTCCTGTCGGAGCCAAACAGTGCCCCTGCCGCCGATGCCTGCGTCATCTGAGCGAGCAGTGCATTTTTACTCCCGGCAGAGCCGGAGCGCAAAAACACTCGTTAGGGCGTGCCCTAAAACCCCGAAAGAAAAAACTATGAAAGTGAGGACAACACAATGAGAAAATCGGATTTTACTCTACCCACGCTGGATGACCTGTTCTCCACGCAGGCGGAGCGGGACGATGCCAAACTGGAGCGGGTGCGGAATATTCCGCTGGCCGAGCTGCATCCGTTCAAAGGTCACCCCTTCAAGGTGCAGAACAACGAGGAGATGCAGCGGATGATCGAGAGCATCCGCAAGGTGGGAGCCATCACCCCAGCGCTGGCAAGGCCGCTACCGGACGGCGGTTACGAGCTGATCTCCGGTCACCGGCGACTGGCGGCGTGTCAGGTGCTGGGCGTCGAGACGATGCCTGTCATCGTCCGGGAGCTGTCTGACGATGAAGCGGTGATCGCAATGGTGGATGCCAACTTGCAGCGGGAGACTATCCTGCCCAGCGAAAAGGCGTTCGCCTACAAGATGAAGCTGGATGCCATCAAGCATCAGGGCATCGCTTCTGTGCAAGTTGCAGAGAAGTTGCTTAGCGTAGAAAAAGTGGCAGACGATGCAGGTGAGAGTAAAGACCAAGTGCGAAGATATATCCGCCTGACCTACCTGATTCCCGAACTGCTTTCGATGGTGGACGACGGCAAGATCGCCTTTAATCCGGCGGTGGAGCTTTCCTACTTGGACTCGTATCAGCAGCGGGCGGTGCTGGATGCGATGGCGCTGAACGACTGCACCCCGTCCCACGCCCAGAGCATCCGCCTGAAAAAGCTGGCGCAGGAGGGCTTGCTGGATGACCAGATAGTCTACGCCGTGCTGGCGGAGACGAAACCCAACCAGCAGGAGCAACTGAAATTCAAGCGGGAGGAGCTGCGGAAATATTTCCCCTCTGGCTATACCGAGGAGCAGATGCGCTGGGACATCATCAAGGGTCTGGAACTGCTGAAACGGCAGAGAGAACGGAACCGGGACGCCCGCTGATTCGTACCAATACGGCTGCAATCAAACAAATCGCAGAATAGAGAGAACCCCAAACCGGTGGTATACTGATGCTGTCGGTTTGGAGTTCTGTTCTGCAAATAGAAAGACAGGAGGAAAACAAAATGGTAGCAGGACATCTGACTTTGAAAAACGGCAAGTATTATGCCGTGCTGAACTACAAAAACGCCGGAGGGCAGCGAAAAACGAAATGGATCTCGCTGGGACTTTCCAAAAAGGGAAATAAGCGCAAGGCCGAGGCGGAACTGGCAAGCTCCGGGCGGAGTTTGAACCGCCCAAAGAGGCGGGCGACCTGAGCAGTGATATGCTGTTCGCCGATTATCTGTTGGAATGGCTGGAGATCGCCAAGGGACGGCTGGCCCACGCAACCTACGGTGCCTACCAAGGACTGCTGAAAAGCACCATCGTCCCTTACTTCCGCAAAAAGAAGCTGACGCTGCGGGAACTGGAAGCCCGACACTTGCAGATGTTTTATTCCGAAATGCTCAGGCGGGTCACGCCCAATACCGTTATCCATTATCACGCCGTCATTCACTCGGCACTGAAATATGCAGTCAAGACCGATATGCTGATCCAGAATGTGGCGGACAAGGTGGACCGGCCCAGAAAGAACAGCTTTCAGCCGGTCTTTCTCTCGGCGGACGAGATGCAGAAGATGTTTGAAGCCCTTCGGGGAACCAAGCTGGAGCTGCCGGTGTTGGTGGCTGCCTTTTACGGACTTCGCCGTGGCGAGGTGGTGGGCTTGAAATGGGATGCCATCGACTTTGAGCAGGGCACCATTTCCGTAAAGCGCACCGTGACCTCAACGATCATCGACGGCAAGTATCAGGAGTTCGAGCAGCAATCCGCCAAGACCAAGTCCAGTCTGCGCACCTGCCGCTCATCGGCAGCTTCCGGGAATACTTTATGCAGGTGAAAGAGGCACAGGAGCTGAACAAGCAGGTCTGCGGCAACTGCTACAACTATGAATACGATGGCTTTGTATTCGTGGATGAGTTGGGCGAGCGGATGCGGGTGGAATACCTGACCAACGCATTTCCGAAATTTCTGGAGAGTCACGGTTTGCGCCGGATGCGCTTTCACGATCTGCGTCACAGCTGTGCCAGCTTGCTGCTGGCCAACCGGCGTCCCCCTCAAACACATTCAGGAGTGGTTGGGGCACAGCGACTTACCACCACGCGAACATCTACGCCCACTTGGATTACAAGTCCAAGATCACTTCGGCGCAGGCGATGGAGACAGGCTTGCTCTGCCGGAGGGCGGCGACTTCAGCAGCCGCTGGAGTTCGATCAGTGCCGGGGAGAACAGCTGATTTTCTCCCTTGAAAACCGAAATCGTGCGGGCTTGCCCTTTAAGGCAAAATTAAAAGCCTGTAAACGGGCTTGTTTACAGGCTTTTTGTGGCGGAGAGTTAGGGATTCGAACCCTAGAGACCTTTCGGTCTACAGCATTTCGAGTGCTGCACCTTCGACCACTCGGACAACTCTCCGTGTCTATTTTCGTCCGGCTTTCTTTCCAGAAATTTGCTCAAAAATTCGTTGGAGAGAAAACAGGAGAGACGGCAAAAAATATTCGATTTTGAGATTTTCTGTGTTGAGGAATATCAAGGAGAATCAGGGGGACGAAATTCCCAGCTTCTGCCGAAATTTCGAGTCAGTCCCGTTATGATCGCTTCGATACGTTTCCATATTCGGCTAAAGCATGGAAAAACACGCTTTGTGCATACTATTTTATCGGTTTTGAGAGAAAAAGTCAAGCGTTTTTTTGGCAAAAAGGTTGACATATACAGGGCAATGCGGTTACAATAACTGTGTATTATGATGTTTAGACCTTTTGTTTTCGCACGGCTAAAGCTGTGCGGATATGACCCGGAAAGTGAGGATGCCGCTTTTGCGGCGAATGCTTATGGATATGAAAAAATGGATGCGCTGCGCTGCGGCGGTCGTTTTGAGCGTTTTGGTGGCGTTCAGCGCGACGGCGTGCTCGCAGCCGGCGAATATTGAATCAGGCGCCGTTTCGCAGGAATACCCGGTGACCGTGAACGAAGTGACGTTAAACGCAAAACCCCAGAAGGTGGCGGTACTCTCCGGCAGTTTGGCGGATGTGGTGCTGGCGATGGGGTACGAGACGAGCTTATCGCTTGCAAGCGACGACTGCACACAGCCCGATTTACAAGTGCTGCCGAAGGTTTCCGCAACGGATGCGCAGAGTGTGATCTCTGCAGGTGTGGATCTCGTTTTGGCGGAGACGATGGACGACAGCGAAAAGCAGACGCTTGAAAACGCGGACATTACGGTGCTCCTTTTGACGCGTGCGAAAAACCGCGAGGATTTTGAACGCCTGTACGCGCAGGTGGGCACGGCTTTGAACGGCGGCTCTACGGGCTATAATGTGGGCGTGAAGGCAGCGCAGAAGATTTTCTCCTCGCTCGACGACCTTTCGCGCTTGGCACCGGAGAGCAACACCGTGGTGACGGCGTGCTATATTTCGGATGTAAACGGATCTGCGGTGACGGGCGATGAGCTTGGCAGCGTGATGATGTCGTATATCGGTCTGACGAACATTTTTAAGGGCCTTACGGGCGGCACGTTCACGTTTGACGATTTGCGATTGAGCGACCCGACGATGATTTTCTGTTCAGAAGATGTGCGCGGGCAGATCATGCAGGACACGCAGTACGCGAATCTTTCGGCGGTAAAAAACGGCCGTGTTTACGCCGTCGACCCGAATTATATGAATTGGCAGGGCAAGACGGTGTACAACGCGTGCATCGACATGATGGGCCTTGCATACCCCGAATTGACGGAGGAAAACTCCGCTGCGCTGGAACTGGATTCCGAACTTTCGGAAGCGGAAGCGACGGCGAGCCCCTCGCCCGCGCCGGAATACACGGCGATCGAATCCGGCACAGAGGCGACGATGTATTCGCGATGCAGCAGCGCTTAGCGGAGCTTGGCTATCTGACGGTGGAATACACCGGCATGTATGGAGAAGTGACGATGGAGGCCGTAAAGGCGTTCCAGAAAGCGAACGGGCTCACGGCGACCGGCGAAGCAGATGCCGAGACGCTGACGGTGCTTTATTCCGCGGAGGCAAAAGCTGCAGACGGTGCGGAAGCCACGGCGACGCCGGAGCCGGAATCGGAAACGAGCACGGCGGAGGGCGCCGTGACGACACACGAAAATGCGTAAAATTTGAGAGCTTGAAAGGGCGGCTTTGCCGCCCTTTTTTGTATTGACTTTTTCTCCGCTTTTTTTTATAATCAGAAGCAAGATGCGCTTTTGCGCGCTATTGTATTGAGTTTGGGGCGCAGGCCCCGGGGGAGGAAACATGTTTTTCACAAGAGACAAGAGCTTTTACAAAACGCTCGTCACGCTCGCGATACCGATTGCGCTGCAGAACGCCGTAACCTTTGCGGTCGGCCTTGCAGATAACGTGATGATCGGCACGCTCGGCGACAGTGCGATTTCCGGTGTGTATGTGGGCAGCCAGCTGCAGACGCTGCTGCAAATGTTCATCGGCGGCATTGAGGGTGCTATCCTCATTTTGGCTGCGCAGTATTGGGGTAAACGCGATACGAAAAGCATCCGCCGCATTGCGGCCATCGGTGTGCGGTTTGCTTTGCTCATCGGTTTGGTTATTACGGTGACGGCGTTTTTATTGCCGTCGCAGATCGTATCACTGTTCACGAGTGATGCTTCGGTCATTGAATCGGGGCACGGGTTTACGTGCGCGTGGTGAGCCTTTCGTACATTTTTTTCTGCATTTCGCAGGTGATGGTGGCGACGATGCGCGCGGTGGAGACGGCGAAGATCGGTCTTTACGTGTCATTCGTCACGCTCATTGTGAACGTCATCTGCAACTATATTTTGATTTTCGGTAAGCTTGGCTTCCCGGCGCTCGGTGTGACCGGTGCGGCGGTGGCTACGCTGTTTTCGCGCATCATTGAAGCGGCTGTGATGGTCGTTTACGTGCGCTGCATCGATAAAAAACTGAAGCTTCGCTTTGCCGACCTCTTAAAGCGCGGCGGCGAATTGACGCGCGATTTCCTGCGCTACGGTCTGCCTATCATGGGAGGGCAGGTCGTATGGTCGGTGAACATGCTGGGGCAGACGATGATTCTCGGCCGTTATGACGCAGGCGTCATTGCGGCGGTGAGTATCGCGAATATGTTGCACAACATGATGTACATTGCAATGAACGGCCTTTCGAGCGCGGTGGGCATTATCACCGGCAAGACGGTCGGCTCCGGACGTATGGACAAAATTCGCGAGTATTCCCGCACGACGCAGGTCATTTTCCTTGGCCTCGGCATTCTTTCCGGCATTGCGGTGCACTTCCTGCGCGACCCGTTCATCGGGCTGTACGGCGCGAGCGACGCGGCCGTGGCGTATGCGCGTGAGTTCATCAATGTTATTTCCGTTACGATTATCGGCACATGCTATCAGGCGGCGTGCCTGTTCGGCCTTGTTAAATCCGGCGGCGATATTTCGTTTGTGTTCCGCAACGACACGATCTTCGTATTCCTTGTGGTGCTGCCGTCTGCCATTATCGCGTCTTACCTCGGTGCGCCGCCTTGGGTGGTTTTTGCGTGCCTCAAATGCGACCAGATCTTAAAATGCTTCGTTGCCGTGGTGAAGATCAACCGGTATAACTGGATGAAGAATCTGACGCGCGAGACGAACGAAGTGTAAAACTACGACTTGAAGGGAATTTTCATGAAGCAATTTCGCGGAGCCTTGCTCCTGACGATCACCGCCCTTATTTGGGGCACGGCGTTTGTAGCGCAGAGCTCGGCATGGACCATTTGGGCCCGTTTGCGTTTAACGGCGTACGCAATTTCATTGCCGCGCTGGCGCTTTTGCCCGTGCTGCTGTTTATGCAGCGCAAAGCGCCGAAAAAACGCAGACGGACGAAGAGAGAAAGCAGAGCCGCAAGACCCTGTGGGTGGGCGGCGTGCTGTGCGGCTCGGCGCTTGCCGTGGCCTCTAATTTGCAGCAGTTCGGCATCAGCTTTACGACAGTGGGCAAGGCCGGGTTTTTGACGGCACTTTACATCGTGATTGTGCCGATACTCGGTTTGTTCCTCAAAAACGCGTGCCCGCAACGGTTTGGGTGAGCGTTGTTATTGCGGCGGCGGGCACGTATTTGTTGAGCGTGCAGGAGGGCTTCACCATCGCGCCGGGCGACCTGCTTGTCATTTTGTGTGCGCTGGGCTTTTCCGTACATATCCTCATCATCGACCACTTCTCACCGATGGTGAACGGCGTGGCGCTTTCGTGCGTGCAGTTTCTTGTCTGCGGCATTCTTTGCACGGCAGCGGCGCTGTTTACGGAGACGTTCACGCTTGCGGACATTTTAAAAAGCGCGGGGCCGCTGTTTTTCACGGGCCTGATGTCGAGCGGCGTGGGGTACACGCTGCAAATCTTGGGGCAGAAGGATACCCCGCCTGCGGTGGCATCCCTTATCATGAGCTTGAATCTGTGTTTGCGGCGCTTTCCGGCTGGCTGCTCCTCGGCCAAAGCATGAACGGACGCGAGCTTTTGGGCTGCGTTCTGGTGTTTGCAGCGGTCGTTTTGGCGCAGATCCCGCTTGAGGCGCTAAAAAAGAAAAAAGCGGTGAAAAAGACGGCATAAAGTAAATTTGGGCATTTCCGGGAACCGTTTCGCGTTTTCTGCGGGAATGCCTTTACTTTTGTAAATTTTATGGTATAGTTGTAAGTAGAACCTCTTTGGGTAAAAACGCGCACGGCATAAGGCCGGCGCTTTACTGTATTGAAAGGATGAATATTCAAATGCGTATTATCAAAACGAAAACCTATGAAGAAATGAGCGCCATTGCAGCCGGCATCATCGGCGGCCAGGTGCTTTTGAAGCCGAACTGCGTGCTGGGCCTTGCAACAGGCTCTTCGCCGATTGGCACCTATAAAGATCTTGTAAAGAGCTATGAGGACGGCGTACTGGACTTTTCCGAAGTGCGCACCGTAAACCTTGACGAATACTGCGGTCTGGACGGTACGAACCCGAACAGCTACCGCTATTTCATGAACGACAACCTCTTTGACCACGTGAACATCGACAAGGCGAACACACATGTGCCGAACGGCACGCAGATGACCTTGAAGAGGAGGCTGTGCGCTATGAGAGCTTTATTCAGTCTCTCGGCGGCATCGATCTGCAGCTGCTCGGCATCGGCCACAATGGCATATCGGCTTTAACGAGCCGACGGACAACTTCCCGGCGACAGTGCACACCGTACAGCTGACGGAGAGCACCATCAACGCGAACTCCCGTTTGTTCGAGCGCCGCGAGGATGTGCCGACGCAGGCCATCACCATGGGCATCGGCACCATTATGAAGGCGAAGAAGATTCTTCTCATCGCAGGCCCGGATAAGGCGGAGATTGTCGAAAAGGCTTGCTTCGGCAAGGTTACGCCGGAGGTGCCGGCTTCCGTTTTGCAGTTGCACCCGGATGTTACGGTTATTCTCAGCGCGGAAAAGTAATTTCGTTTCGGCAAAATTGAAATTCGGTAGTTGACTTTAAGGTTAACTTATGCTATGATGTAGACAGCAAAGCCGCAGGAAGCGGTAACGGTCAAAAGACCGCGCGGCGAAACGCCGTTTGAAAGTATTTTAAAGCCACTTTAAAAAATAGACCACGAAGGTCTTTTCGCTCGGTATGGGCGGAATGCTTCGTGGTCTTTTTGTATCTGGGAGGGTATTTCAATGAACCGTACAAACAGCAAATTTTCCGTTAAAAACCTTGTGCTCGGTGCACTTTTTCTGGCGCTTGCGTTAGTACTGCCGTTCTTCACCGGGCATATCCCGCAGATCGGCGCAATGCTGTGTCCGATGCACCTGCCGATTTTGCTTGCAGGCTTCGTATGCGGCGGCCCGGTGGGCGCGGTTGTGGGCTTTATCGCCCCGCTGCTGCGCATGGTGATGTTCGGCATGCCGCGTTCTACGTCGCCATCGCTATGGCGTTTGAGCTGCTGACATACGGACTTGTAAGCGGCATCATGTACCGCAAGGTGTTCAAAAAGCAGACCGTCGGCACGCTGTACGGCAGCCTTTTGATCGCTATGGTCGCGGGCAGAATTGTCTGGGGTATCGTGAAGGTGATTCTCAGCGGCATCGCGGCGGACGCGGGCGCGTTCACATTTGCGGCGTTTTATCTCCGGCGCACTCTTAAACGCAATCCCGGCATCGTGGTGCAGCTTATTCTGGTCCCGGCCGTCGTCGTCGCCTTGCAGAAAGCAAAGCTGATAGAAGCACCGAGCGCGGAAAAAGCGTAAGCACTATGGACTCCCTGAAAGGCGGCATTGCCGCCTTTTTTTCATGCACTAAAGCTTGCACACGCCTCGCCATCGTGCTATGATAATCCCAAAGAGACAAAAAGCGGATGG
>ENA-OQLB01000528-OQLB01000528.1-human-gut-metagenome-genome-assembly--contig:-NODE-528-length-21198-cov-2.889042_pt1 | contig 21198 bp, 34 predicted proteins | sample MGYA00242656_ERZ504813 | MGnify/ENA primary metagenome ERZ504813 (study PRJEB26092, sample SAMD00036388) | human gut metagenome | host: Homo sapiens | study: EMG produced TPA metagenomics assembly of... | reverse complement strand
TGTAGCCGCATCGCAGCAGCTTTTGCCCGCTGCGGATGTAATGTTCAAATTTTGGCTTGGCATCGTCTTTTCCGTACAGGGCCGCATATTGCTCCGCTGTCAGATCAAACAGGGTGCGGATGTTATCCTCGGCAAAGGCAGCCTCGGGTGAAAGCACTTGTGACACTCCTTTGGGGGATACACAGACCACCGCGTCCGCCAGCTTGCGCGCAAGGGCAAGCTCATGCAGCGTCACGATCACGGCAACCTGCTTTTCCCGCGCCAGCGTCCGCAGTATCGTCAGCAGCTCTGCTTTACCCTTGACATCCAGAAAGGAGGTCGGCTCGTCCAGCAGCAAAATTTCCGGCTGCTGGCAGACAGCGCGGGCAAGCAGCACGCGCTGGCGCTGGCCATCACTGATGCAGGAAAAATCCCGGTCGGCCAGCGCATCCGCCTGCACAAGGCGCAGCGCCTGCCATACCTGCTCCCGGTCCGCAGCAGACAGCACGCCCAGCCGCCCTGTGTAAGGGTAGCGCCCCGCGGCAGCGACCTCAAAACAGGTGGTCAGCTCAGTGCGGGCCATGTGGGCAGCATTAGCGCCAGCTTGCGGGCGCGCGCGCGGTGTATAGGCGCTCAGATCCTGCCCATCCAGAAGCACCGCACCGCCCTGCGGCTTCAGCTGCGCCGAAAGTGTTTTCAGCAGGGTCGACTTTCCCGCGCCGTTCGGCCGATAAGCGCAAGGATGCTGCCGCGCTCAGCCTGCAGAGCAATATCCCGCAGCAGCGGTGCGCTGTAGCCGACCGCAAGCGCGTCTGTCTCACAATAGCTCATACCGCACCCTCCCTGCTGTGGCGGCGGACGAGCAGCCAGATGACGATCGGCGCGCCGAACACCGCTGTGACCGAGCTGATGGACAGCTCGGTCGGTGCAAACAGGCTGCGGGCAATCAGATCGCACAGCAAACAGAAGGCGGCTCCGCCGAGCGCACAGCCCGGCAGCACATACAGCGGCCTCGCACTGCCGAGCGCCTGCCGAACCAAATGCGGCACCGCAATCCCCACAAAGGAAATCGGCCCCGCAAACGCCGTAACGCAGGCCGCCAGCAGGCTGGACAGCAGCACCAGCGCTGCCGAGAACGCCCGGACCGGCACACCCACACTGCGGGCGTAGGCCCTCGCCCATCTGGTAGGCGGCCATCGGCTTGGAGAGCAGAAACGCGGCCCCCAGACAGGGCAGTACAATAGCGGCCGCTGCCTCCACATTGCCCCATGTCACACCGGAAAAGCTGCCCATTGACCAGTTATGCAGGTTGACAATGTTGGAATCCTGCGCAAAGGCCACCACAATATCGGTCACGGCCGAGCAGATGTACCCGATCATGACACCGCAGATGACAAGGATGCTCATGCGCTGTACACGGCGGGCTACCGCCAGCACAAACGCCATCGCCGCAAGCGCCCCGGCAAAGGCAGCAAGGATCAGGGTCAGTGAGCTTGTCAGCAGACCTCTGTTCAAAAACACCACCATCGTCAGCGCCACGGCCAGCTTGGCACCGCTTGAGATGCCCATAACGAACGGCCCGGCGATGGGATTTGCAAAAAAAGTCTGCAGCAGATACCCGGCAGCGACAGCCGCCCCGAGCAGTGCGGCCATCCACAGCGCGGGGCAGCCGCAGTTGCCAGACAATGCTGCCCGCCAACGCATCCTGCCCGCGGCCCAGCAGCGCGGCTGCTACAGCCGGGCGTCAGCGCCACGCTGCCCAGAACAGGTTGAGCGCAAACAGCGCCAGCAGCGCCCGCCATGGAAAGATATGCGATTGTCAGGCGTTTGGCGGTGTGCATAATGCCTTCCTTTATATTGCTTGTTTATTGTATCTTCGTCAAAAACTTCAGTTCGCTTTCCGGCGGATTTTCTTGGGTAAACACCCGGTTCATATCCAGAATCAGATCCGGCAGCTCCATGCTTTGCTGAAAAAGGCTCTGCGCCGTACACCAGACATTGCCCTGCTGCACAGCCTTGCAGTCCGCCAGCAGGGGGCATCTCTCCAGCAGCGCCGCAAGCGAATCGACCTCGCCCTCAATGGTGCTGTTGTAGATCAGCACATCAGCATCCTTCGCCCCTGCGTAAAAATTTTCCAGTGAAAGGTTCACGGTAGCCAGATTGTTGCCGTTGTCGGTCAGATCAGCAAACACATAGTCCCCACCCGCCATCTCGATCATTCTGGCAACATAATCATTGCCCTTGCGCACGGTGGCAAGCCCGTTCGATGTAATGGAGAAAAACGCCACCGTTTTGCCGGTGGACGGTTGCTCTGCCAGCGGGGCAATGCGCTGCTCTGCCTCCGCAAACTGCTGCTCGGCCTGCTCTTTTTTGCCGAGCAGCAAACCGTAAAGCTTGACCCATTCCATCCGCGCCAGCGGATTCTCCTCATAGCTGGAGCGTTCGACCAGCACCGGGATGCCAAACCGCTCAAGCTGCTCCTTGACCTCCGGCGTATGGTAGATCATCGTATTTTCGATGGCAAGGCCGCAGTCGGCGGTCAGGATCGTCTCATAATCCGGGGTGCTGTATCGCCCCGCATAGGCGATTCTTCCGTTTTCCATCGCCTCGCGCGCATCCCTGAGATACCACCCGTCAGCCTGCGTGCCGGACAGTGCTATGCTATCCAACGCCCCGATACTGATGATCGGATCCATCACAGAGGTCGAAACCAGATAGATGTTTTCAATCGGCTGCTGCAAAATCGTCAGATCCGGCTCCAGCCCGGTCGGCAGGGGCGCATCCTCCGGTACCACAAGATAGCGTTCCTCGCCGATGGTGACAAGGCTGTACCCGCCCGCGCACTCATCGATCGTGAACTGCTCGGCATATTCCAGCGGGTAACGGCCCGTGACCGTCAGCCCGGCAGCGGCAGGTTCTGCCTCCTTTGCAGCACAGCCCGCCAGCAGCAGGGCGGGCAGCACCAAAAGCGCCTCCCGCTTCATTCGGCGGCAGCCAGCTTGGCGCTGTCAAAGGTCAGTGTGTAGTCGATTTCATGCGGGGTGCTCATCGCAACGGTATCTGCCGTGACGGCCAGTGCGGTGTCCAGCGCCGCCACAGGAATCTCAAAGGTCGAGTTGCCCTCGGTGTTGGTGGGCAGGTACTTTTCCCCGTCCACCAGCATGTAATCATAGTTCGGGCTGCTCCAGACGATGACGGCGGTCATCGCGCCGTCCGCCACCGTCAGGGCTGGCGGGGCTCTCCACCGTGGCGCGGCCGCTGCCGCCGGTAAGCGTAACCGCGCAGGTATAGCTGCCATCCTCCGGCAGCACGGCCTCGGCGGCATCCTCTGCAGCGGGCACAGCGTCCGCCACGCTGACGGTATGGTCATACCAGGTGCCTTGGTGCCGAGGATCGCCAGCGAAAAGTCGGTATCCACAGCCTCCACAGGAATGTCAAAGCCATAGACCTCGTCCGTAGTTCCGTCAGAGTAGGTCACGGTGTCCAGCGTCGGCTGCAGCCAGTCCGCCTCATGCGCGGGGGCATCGGCGGCGGTGCCGGGGTACAGATTTACGATCTTCTGGGACTGCAGGCTGACATGGAAAACCATCTTTCCGTCCGCCACCGTCAGCGTACCCATCCCCTCGCAGGCTTCATTAGCGTGGAACATGCTGCTGTCGGTCTTGAACTCGGCGGTATACACACCATCCGGCAGGGCAGCCGCCGGTGTTGCCTCGGCTGTATCGGGCGTTTCGGCGGCAGCAGCGCTCTCGCTCTGTGCGGGGACGGTGCTTTCCGCCGCGGAGGTTGCGCCGCAGCCTGCCAGCAGCAGGGTAGCCAGCGTCAGGATCAGGAGCTGTTTCTTCATTTGTCTTTCCTCATATACTTTCTTTGTTTTTTGCGATACGGAAACCGCAATCGCACGCTTTCACCCAAAAACTGCCCGAAGGCAGATCCTTCGGGCAGAGGTTACAAATCAACCGTTCAGGGTGTCGATCGCAGCTTGGTATGCGCCACATACAGAGCCTGAACCGCATCGATCTCACCCAGACCGGCGATCTGGGTGTTCACGCTGTCAAAGCAGCCTGCGGCATTGAACTGGCTCAGCCACGAATCCTCGTCCGCACCGGCCATGTCGTTGTTGGCGTGGTCACCGGCAACCACCATCAGCGGCCGCAGCACGACCTTGGTATAACCGGCTGCCTTCACAGCCTCGATCACAGCCTCGCAGGCGGTATCCTCCGGCTCGCCCTCACAGTGCCGATAAAGACATTCTCATAGCCGAGCGTCTGCATCGCCGTCTGCATTTGGCTGTAGCTGACCTTGGCCGTGTGGGAGGTGCCATGCCCCATAAACACAAAGGCGGTCCCATCAGCAGCGGCGGCAGCGGCATCCTCATATCCGGCGGTCTTGACAGCCTCCTCGGTGATGGCGGTCGCAACGGCCTCCTTATCGTCATTGATGACCGTCGCATCGCTGCCCACCTCGCCCAGCAGCGCTCGGCGATAGCAACGCTCTCAAACTTGTCCTTGTAGCGTCAATCGCCTCGCACATCTCATCGTACTCCGCGCCGTGCATCAGATGCGTCGGCTGGACGACCAGATTCTTGACGCCGTTGGCCACAGCACGGTCCAGCGCCTGCTGCATGTTGTCGATTTTCTCGCCGTCACGGGCCTGCACATGGTTGATGATGATCTGGGCGGTAAAGGCGCGGCGAACGCTCCACTCGGGGTATGCGGCCTGCAGGGCATCCTCAATGCCCTTGATGTCCGCCGCACGGCTGCCGTTGAAGGAGGTGCCGAAGCTGGCGACCAGCAGCTCATTCTCGCCAATGTCATCTGCGTTGCGGGATCATCCAGCGCAGCATCACCGGTATCGCGGCCGAAGTAGTCGGGGTCGGCGTTCTCGCCTCCACCATCTCCTTCTGGGTGTCGGTCAGGGCGTCCCACGCAGCCTTGGCGGCCTCGCACTGGGCATCGGTGTCCTCGGTGCGGGTCTGCACATAGATCGCATCGATCAAGTCGGCACAATTCTGGGCAGCCATCTCGTCTGCATCCTCTTCTTCTGTGCTCTGGGCGGGGGCGGCCTCGCTCACAGCCACGCTCTCGGGCGTGCTGTCAACGGGGGCGGTGCTGCCGCAGCCAGCCAGCAGTGCGGTGGACAGGGCTGCCGCCATCAGCGCGGCGGCGGCTTTCTTACAGTTGCGTTTTCTCATAGGTTCTGCTTCCTTTCTAAAACAGCCATTGCCGAGGAAGCAGCACACACCCAAACAAGCCCGAAAAAAACGAGGCCTTTTGCGTGCAGAATGGCAACACAAAAAGACCTCGGCTTTTAAGCAGGTTCCTTGCGGTACAACCAATTCCTCGTGATTTGGGGCGTTTAGCCCCCGTACCCGGCAGCGGGCAGGTTTCCTGGCTGAAAGCTCTGCGCCTGCCGCCGCCTTCCCGGGCTATGGCCCAGTGGCTGATGCTCCTGCATCGTGGCGGCAGACTCCCTTATCACAGTGACGAGATCGCGCGGGATTGCACCCGCTTCCCTTTTACCCTTTTCCATGCGCATACCGTGCATGAAAAGCACCTGCTGTCGTATTCAGTTTTACTGTGTCAGTATAGCACAAGGAGGTAAGAAACGCAAGAATAATATTTTACGGCGCCGGTGTTTTTCTTTATATAATACAGATACGGCTCAGGTCTGTGCTGCGCCGTCAACACTGAGGATCTCACCGGTCACATAGCTTGCCATATCGCTGGCAAGGAAAAGGAATACATTTGCGACCTCCTCCGGCTCGGCCATGCGGCCCAGCGGGATCGGCGCACAGACGCGGCGGACAATCTCCTCCGGCAGATTTGCGACCATATCAGTGCGGGTAACACCCGGCGCAACCGCGTTGACACGAATGTTGTCGCGGCCAAGCTCCCGCGCAAGGCTGCGGGTCATGCCGTTGACAGCGAACTTGCTGGTGGGATACCCCACACCGGACGGCTGGCCGTACAGGCTGACCATCGAGCTGGTGTTGATGATCGAACCGCCGCCCTGCGCCTTCATACGGATCGCCGCCGCACGGCAGCCGTTGAACACAGCCGTCACATTCAGATCCATGATCCGCTGGAACGCCTCCGGCGTATACTCATACAGCGGCTCCCGGGCGGAAATGCCTGCATTGTTGACGAGAATGTCAATGCGCCCAAAGCGATTCTCCACCTCGGAAAATGCCGCATCAAGGGCAGCGTAATCGGTAAGATCGGGTGCCATACCGATGACCTCCCACGCAGGATTTTCGACTTCAGCTGTGCAAGCGCCTTGTCAACCGTTTCCTGACGCGAGCCGAACAGTGCTACCGATGCACCGTTTTTAAGGAATACCTCAGCGACAGAAAACCCGATACCGCGCGTGCCGCCTGTGATGATTGCCTTTTTACCTTGAAGCAGCATAAGAGACCCTCCTGTTCCATTGACAGATTTGCCCCGCCCACAGCCGTCCTTGCGTCCGGCTATGAATGCGGTTCACCTTGGATTGATGTGAGTATAGCATACGGGCACAAATTTGTCAATTTTTACTGTCTAGAGGTCTTTATGTTTATAACTTTTGTTTTATATTTCAGATTCTTCTATACCGCGCTGCTGGCAGCGCCTTCCCCATATGGCTGCTTTTGCAGCATCACCTGCTTTTTATAATGTACGCTTCAGTTCTTCTACAATGCTTACGCTGGCTGTGGAGCCGATGCGGGATACGCCCAGCTCGATCATGCGCAAAGCGGTATCCAAAGTGCGGATGCCGCCGGCCGCCTTGATCTTTACCTCATCGCCGACGCATTTTTCATCAGTGCCACATCTTCAAAGGTTGCGCCGCCGGTGCCAAAGCCCGTGGACGTCTTTATGAAATCCGGGCGGACCTCCCGCGCGATGGAACACAGTGCGCGCTTTTCCTCCTCGGTCAGGTAGCAGTTCTCAAAGATCACCTTCGAGATCGCCCCTGCACTGCGGCATTCCTCTACAATGCCGGCCATCTCATGCTCAATGAAATCGTAGTTTTTCTCTTTCAGCTGCGTAATGTTGATGACATAATCTATTTCATCCGCGCCATTGGCGATCGCATCTACGGCTTCGTATTTCTTAACCTTGGGCGTACTCTGCCCCAAGGGGAAACCAATCGCTGCCCCTACATGGACCGATGTTCCCGCCAACAGGTCCTTGCACAGAAAAACCGGAGCCGGGTTGATGGCCACCATGCAAAGCCGTACTCACGAGCCTCTGCGCAGAGCTTTTCAAAATCCTTGCGCTGCGCATAGGCGCGCAACTGGGTGTGGTCAAAATAAGCTGCCAGTTCGGCAGGTGTAATAGGATTCATAACAAATCTTTCCTTTCTTTTCGTGTGCGGCAGCAGCCTTTACAAAAACGATGCTGTCTTGCCGGGGTCGATGAAGCCTTCGCCGTAGACCTCGCCGGTTTCTGTCACCATGACCATACAGCCGGGGTCGATGCGGTAGGCGGCCATCCGGATTCGGTACACCTGCGGTCTGGCACAGACGCAGAGCAGCATCTGCCGCTCCGTGCCGGTGTATGTGCCCACTGCTTTAACCATCGTTGAGCCGCGTTCGCATTGGCGGGAAATTTCGTCCGCAATTTCCTGCCCCTTGGTAGTGATGATCGTCAGCATTTTGCCGGCATTGCTGCCGTACATAATTTTGTCGATAACCAGCGATGTGACCGCCGTTGTGACAAAACCGTACAAAACGGCATCGACAGAACCAAACACAGGCCAACCTAACAGGATGACCACAAGGTCTATCGCACCGGTCACAACACCAACCGACAGATGCGGGCGCAGCACTTTGATCGACATCGTCAAGAAATCGGTGCCGCCGCTGGACGAACCCCGCATATACAAAAGCGCCAACGCGCCGCCCCATGTGATACCCGCAAACAGGCCGCCAGCAACGGATCGCCGCCGTAGCCGGGCTGGTCTGCAAAGACAACATCCTGAAAAAAGGTACACCACAGCATACTGATGACGGTTTTTCCCAGAAAGGCGCGTCCCACAAAGCGGAAGCCAAGCAGAACCAGAGGCACATTCAGCACCAGCGTTGTGATGCCGATGGGGAACCCCCACAGATAGTTGCCCAACAAGGCCAGACCCGACAGCCCGCCGGGTGCAAAGTCGGCACCCTTGGCAAAATAGCAGATGCTCAGGGCATACAGAAACCCTGCGACCAGATTATACAGCTGATCCGTCACAAGTGTCTGCGTTTTTTCTTTTATCATAGAACACTGCCCCCTTTCGGAAAACGAGGAGCTTCTCTTGCGGGAAAGCGCTCCTCGTTTTGTATTTACCCAATCAGTTTTAATCTTCGGAGTGCATGGGCGATGCCATCATTTTCCACGGTGTCTGTGACCATATCGGCACAGGCGCGCACCTGCGGCAGGGCATTGCCCATAGCCACACCGATACCGGCCAGCTGCAGCATTTCCAAATCGTTGTCGGCATCTCCAAAGGCAATGGTTTCCTCCGTGGTGATACCGATTGCCGCACACAGGGCACGGATACCGTTTTCCTTGCCGCCGGATCGGCTCATCAGATCCACCACAGCATCCCCCAGCGCTTTGTCCGGCAATGGGGCATCTGCCGCAGCAGTTCTTCTTCCTCCTCCTCGTTCACGAAGGGGATGACCTGATATATGCGGCGGTTTTCCAAATCGGAGATGTCACGCACAGCCGGCACGGCGGTGCCGATTTTTGCCTGCTCAATCTCCATGCGGGAGTCCACGCAGTTGGCGTACATCCTGTCTTTTTCAAGAAAGATGCAGCTGCAGTTCTTTTTCTGCAAAAACTGCTTCAATGCCGACAGGTCCCCGGCAGGAATGGGCGTTTCCCGCACGATCTGACCCTGCAGCTCACAGAGCTGGCCGTTCATATAAACAGCACCGTCAACCGTGATCCCGGGCAGCATGTTTTCTTCCGCGATTTCCAACGCATGGCGGCCGGTACACAGAAATACCTGCACGCCGCTGCGCTGTAAAGCCTGCAGTGCCGGGGCTACACTGGGCGGCATCCGATGCCGCCTACGGTAATCAGGGTGCCGTCCACATCAAAGAAGGCGGCGCGTATCCTTTTTCCGCCGCCCGCCGCCAGCGCAGGCAGCTCGGCAAGGCTGTCGATATGCAGCTGCGCCGCACGCTGGTCAAACGGGAATCTTTCGTCCCGCAGCAGCCACAACGCCGCCCGCCGCCGTACCTGCCTGCACACCGTAGGTGGAGTCCTCCACGATCAGGCACTCCTCCGGCCTGCGTTTCAGCTTGTCCATGGTGAAACGGTAAATTTCAGGATCCGGCTTGCTGTGGGTAAATTCGTGACCGCTGACGATACAGTCAAACAACTCCCGGATTTTGCACTGTGTCAGGACCTGCTCAATACATTCCCGGCTGCTGCTGCTTGCAAGGGCTACCTGCAGCCCCATTTGCTTTAATTCATGCAGCAGCGGGCGAACCTCTTTGCGCAGAATATCCGGGTAATACACCTGGCAGCCGGCGTTCATGGCGTCCATTTCCTGCCGGAATGCGGCATCGTCGGTACGGCGGCAAAGCTTGGCCATAAAGGGCATATATTCCTGCCCGGAAATGCCCACCAACGGGTACATACTTTCCAGGGTGATCCACGGGTAGGACGGCTTCAGATGTGCATACTGATGGTGCAGGTAGACCGGTTCACTGTCGATCAGCACGCCGTCCATATCAAAGATGACTGCCTTGATCGGCTTCATGGCGTTTCTCCCTTCAGATACCGTCCTCGTCCTCCTGCGGCTGGGCGGGAACCTCCAGCACAAACTTGCCGATGTTCTCGTGCCCGGTCTGCATAATGTCGGCGGCCAGTGCATCCACATCGGGGCATTCGTCACCGGTGATGTTGCGCATACACAGGTCCATCAGCATACTGCTGTTCAGCCCGGAGATCACACGCACCTTGGGGCGGGTCATGGAAAGCCCCGCTGCGCGGTTGTACGGCGTACCGCCGGCAATGTCTGCCAGCACCAGAACACCCTCGCAGTCTGCATAGCTGTCGATTGCTTCTGCCAGCTGCTTTTCAAACACTTCCACATCCATACCGTCGGCAAAATCCACGGCTTTCAATTCCGCATCACTGCCTGCCAGCATTTTTACATTGGCAGCCATACCGGCGGCAAAGCGCCATGCCCGGTCACAACTACACCTACCATAGCAAACTATACTCCTTTAGCAAGACCGGCGCACAGACCCGGCTTATTGGTTGACAACTTCAAATTCAAATTTCTGGGTAACGCCGTCCAGATATTCTTTACTGAGGTCGATCGGACGGTCGTTTTGGTCCATGACCACGTTTTCGACATACAGCACGGGGGAACCGCGGTGTACGCCGAACAGGTTGGCAAACTCGACGTTGGCGGTCTGCGCCATCAGCACACGGCGCGATTTAACGATCTTCTCGTGATAGACGGTTTCAAAGACATCGTACAGCGAGCGCTGGGCAAAGTCGTAGGCATCAATACCGGGAAACACAGATTCCGGCACATAGTTTTCCACGAGAACAAAGGCTTTCCGCTGGCGTAGCGCATACGCACAAGATGGTAGCAGCGATCCCCGCGTTCGAGCTTGAGCCGTGCAAAAAGCTCCGGGGTATAGCTTACCCACTCTGCACGCAGCACCTCGGTACGGTGCTCCAGATTCAAAACCCCCATCTCGGCGGCAAAGCTCAGCTGCTTGTTCAGGAAGCGGCCGCGGGTATCAGGGCTGCGCACAAAGGTGCCGCGCCCCCGCATACGTTCCACGAAGCCGTCTTCGATCAGCATATTGTAAGCCTGCCGCGCAACGGGGCGTGAAATGCCGAACTGGGCGCACAGCTCCTCCTCTGTCGGCAATTTTGTCCCTGCCGACAGCCTCCCGCTGGTGATAGCTCCAGCAATGCCTTACGCAGCTGTTCGTACAGAGGAACTGCGCTGGTTTTGTCAAGCTGTATTCCGTTCAGTTCGATCATGATAGGAAATCTCCTTCTTGTTATTCGGTGCCGTCTGGGGAGATTTCCGCTTTACAGCCAAAGCCGCCCTGTGCCATACAGTTGCGTGCCGAGACCTGCTGCCCGGCAGCCAGTGCAGCCAGAAGCGCCTGCTCCGGCATGGGCTTTGCCTTTTGCCACCCCGCAGTATACAGCGAGCAGAGGAAAGCAGCAAGGAAAGAATCTCCTGCCCCCATTGTATCACTTGCCTCTACCATTTGGGTAGTCTTTTCCACGATTTTCCCTTGTACAGACAACATTTTGCCCGGCTGCGCCCATTGTGGCCAGAACATGCACCACGCCGCGACGATGCAGCGGCGCGCACAATTCCGCAAAGGCAGCCCTGTCCATCGGCTTGCAGGAAAGCATCGCCAGATCTATGCCGTGGCAAACCTCGTCATAGTAGGCATCGGTGCGGTACTTTTCCTTTTCGCCGAAGTCATAGGCGAACACAGCGGGCAGCGCCTGCACAGCCGCCATCTGTTCGGGCATTTTGGCGTTGCAGCTGCTGACGATCAGATCGGCGGTTTTCAGCTCGTCCAGCTCCCGCGCACCGATCTGCAGCGGGCCGGTCCAGCTTTCCCCGGTGATGACCTCGATAAAGCTGCGCTCCCCGTTGACCACATCATAGCTGCACACCTTGGTGGTACGCCCTTGCAAAACGGGGCAATGGCTGATGTCCACGCCGTTTTCCCGGAGTGCTTTTTCCACAATATGTGCCATCTTGTCATCACCGAGGGAGCGAGATACTCGGCCTGTGCCCCCAGCCGCGCCGCATGAACTGCGACGTTTACCGCATTGCCGCCGGGGAAGCACTCCTGTGTATTGTGGTAATAGTCTATTACGTTATCCCCTAATGCAATCAGTTTCATACTCAATAGCTCTCTTTTCTGTAATAGCGGCGGATATCCAGAGAATGATCCGTGATGACCTCAATGTTCTTGCTGATGCGCTGCAGAACGGCCGCCATGACAACGGGGCTGAGCAGCGGGCGGAACTCATCGCTGATGCCGGGCAGTGCATACTCCTTCGTATCAAAGCAGGTCAGCTTTTTGGTATGGCGGGCGGCAAACGCCTTTACGCGCTCGTCCTGTGCACGGGTGGGTCCCTCGGTCAGCAGCAGCGTGGTGCAGACATCGTCCTCCAGCAGCTCCAGCGTGCCGTGGAAAAATTCCGGGCTGGAAACGCTCTTGGTGCGGATCCACTGGCTTTCCTCCAGCACGCACATACTGTAGCTGTAGGCGGTGGGCCACAGATCGCCGCTGCCGATCCAGATGTTATACGGCTCCTTGCAGTAATCCTGCGCATACTTCAGGCACTTGGCATCTGCCTGCTTGCGTACCTGTGCCAGCGCAAAGGCAAGGTTCTTCAGTTCATCCGCAAAGCGGGATAGGCATCAAAGTTTCCGCTGCGGTACAGGATACGGCCGATCAGAAGGTAGAACACCAGCTCCTGCGGGCGACCCTCGCCGTAGACGATGGTGTCATCGCAGATGGATTCCAGCGTGGAGTTCTCCTTGCCGACGGCGGCAAACAGGCGCACGCCCTGCTCCTTCAGCCAGTTGGCTGCTTTTACGGTCTCGGCGGTGTCGCCGGACTTCGAGGTCAGGAACGCCACGGTCTTATCGGTGATGCGGTTGCAGTCACCGGTCATCAGGTTGGCGGACAGTACATTTTCGACCGGCAGGCGGGACATATGGCGGATATAGAAGGCGAACGGATCCAGCATCGCCTGAGAACCGCCGCTGCTGGTGAACAGCAGCAGGTCAAACCCGTTATCCACAATCGAATCCGCGATCGCCTCGATCTTTGCGCGCTGGTCGTAGATCTTGGCGCCGTTGGCAATGATCTGGTTTTCGTCAAAGTTTACCATGCTCATAGGTACAATAGCCTCCATTTGTAATTATGTCATGACAATATAGTCCGTGAAAAAGGCGGCTCACGGGGGAATGCTGAACCGTCGCGAGCCGCCGCAGTAAAACTTACATGATGCCCAGGAAGGACAGTACAACCGACAAAGCAATGACCAGCAGGATCAGCTTCATGGTGTTGACATTCTTCTTCTTGAACAGCCAGTAGAGCAGGAACACAAAGCCCAGCGGCAGAATGTTGGGCATGATAGAGTCAAAGATGCCCTGCACGGAAACACTGGAGATGACAAGCGTTTCGGGGAAAGCAAAGGATACATAGCTGGGGATCAGTCCGCCGACGACCATAACGCCCAGAATACCGGCAGCCTTGCTGATATAAGAGGCGTTATCGCCGATGAACTTGATGGAGCTTACACCGGCATTGTAGCCCAGACGCACGAACCAGATGCGGCTGAAGATAGCGGTCAGTGCCCAGAACAGGATGTAGAAGATGGGGCCCAGAACATTGTTCTGCGTTGCCAGAGAGCAGCAGATAGAGGCAATGATGGGCATGGCGGTGTACCACCAGATGGCGTCGCCCAAACCTGCCAGAGGTCCGAACAGACCGGTTTTCAGGCTGTGGATCATCTCACGATCCTGACCTGCCTCCTCCATGGAGACGATCAGCCCTGCAGGATCGCGGCCATGTGCGGCTCGGTGTTGATGAAGTCGAGGTTGTTTGCCATCGCGGCGGCCATTTCCTCATTGTTGTCGCCGTGAATCTTACGGAAGCACTTGGTCATGCCGTAGCAGAAGCCTATGGCCTGCATACGCTCAAAGCTGAAGCAGCACTGCTCCGCCATAGAACGGACGGCCATTTCGTTGAGGTCTTTTTTGGTAATCTTATTAGATGCCATCTTCAAAATCTCCTTCCTGGGCGGCAGTTGCAGCGGATGCAGCCGTCAGCTTGGCAGTTTCCATATCGCGGTTGAAATTGACATAAGCGATGCAGGCCGCAATAACAGCAATGGGCAGGATGTTCTGGCAGTTGGTAATGACCATGATGACAAAACCAGCAAGCAGATAGGCTGCGTTTTCCTTCTTGAGCATAACGACCAGCAGCAGGGCAAGGCCGACAGCCGGCATCAGACCACCGGCAACTTCAAAGCCATGGACAAGCCATTGGGGGAAGGCTGCCACAAAAGCGGAAATACCGCTCTGCAATGCGTAGGTGGACAGGAACGCGGCAAGGGCAAACATGGCGGCATACAGGATCCAGCCGGTATACATTACCTTGGCAATGCCTTTTTCGTCACCGGCGGCAGCGCATTTGTCAACCTTCGGCAGGAAGCCGGCGTAGAAGGTGTTGGTGCCAGTGTTGATCCACTGGCCGATCAGCGCGAACGGAACCGCAAGACCCAGCGCTGTGTTGACATCGCAGCCGGTGGTGTACGCCAGCACGGTGGTCATCAGACCGGCAAACAGGGGATCCGGCGGCACGGTGCCGCCAACGGTCAGCAGACCCAGGTAGGAAAGCTCCGCAACGGCACCTGCCTGCATACCGAGCTGTACATCACCGAGGATGATGCCGGTGAAGAACGCTACGACCAGCGGGCGGAACCACATAAAGGTTTCCATGTGTTTGTCGATCGCGCAGATGAAAACGAGCAGCGCAATCAGCAAACCTTGCACGAGTGTGATTTGCATAGATTTTCTCTCCTCTTTATAAAATATATTTTTTGCTCTGCAGCCCTTCTGCAGAGCCGGAACCTTGGGTTACTTTTCAAAGTCCAGCTTGTGGTCGCCGGGTGCGATCTGGATGTAGACATCCACACCCTTGGCACGGATGGCGCGAAGGTCTTCCTTATCCTTCTCATCCATATAAACGTGCACATCGCCGGTCACTTCTTTGCCGGGGCCGACATGCATATTGCCGATGCACAGCTTATCAATGGGAACGCCGCCTCCACCAGCTTGCGGGCACTCTGCGGGTTGCGTACGACCAGGAAGATGTGCTGGCTGGCGGATGCCTTGTGAATGACTGCAATGGTCTTGTCCAGCGTAAAGAACCGGATGCCGCAGCCGGAACTTTTCGCGGTGGCGGTCATCAGGCTTTGCTGCAGCGGGTCGGCAGCAGCCAGATCATCTGCCACAACAATAAGGTTGACGCCCGGTAAAGCGGTGGTCCACGCCACGCCGACTTGCCCGTGTACTAAGCGATTGTCGATTCTTGTCATCAAAATGTCAGGCATAAGTTTTTCCTCCTTGTAATATGCTGCAAAGATTTTTAGATTTTTTCTTGATTTTTAGAAATTTTCTCTAAAAAACTTTGTAATATTGTAATGACAATATACCAAAGTTGTGGTATAATGTCAATAGAGTTCGGGGACTTCCCGAAGATTTTAACGTTTTACACAAAGTGAGCGTTAAAATTTAGACAAAATGTGAAGGAGACTGCTTTATGGAACACAAAAAGACTATGCTGGACTACATTGCCGACTGCCCGGAGTTTATCCGTAACAATGTTGCCGACAGCGCCGCACTGACAAAGCCCCTTGTGATGAGTATGTAAACGGCGGCTACAAGAACATCTGGATCGTTGCGTGCGGTTCTTCCTCCAACGGCTCACTCTGTGCGCGGCAGTTTATCCGCCGTCATCTGAAGTGCGAGGTCAAGATCGTCACCCCGTTTCATTTTGTATCCAGCGAGAATGATTTCGGCGAGACGGATATGGTCGTTGTTGTCAGCCAAAGCGGCTACAGCCTGAACGCGCTGGACGCCATCAAGGTCATCGAGGCAAAGGGCCGCCGCTGCATCGGCCTGACCGGCGACGTCAACAGCGATCTGGGCAAGGTGTGCGATGTTGTCGCCAACTACGGTGTCGGGCGCGAAACGGTCGCATATGTCACCCGCGGCGTCACCACGCTGGCACTCTTCTTTATGCTGTTCGCCGTGGAGGCTGCTGTCCGCCTGGGCATCAAGACCGCTGCCGAAGGCGAGGCTGTCAAGCAGCAGCTGCTGAAGGCCGCAGACATCAATGCCGCCGTACAGGCACAGACCCCTTCCTTTATTAAAGAGCATTACCGTCAGCTGTCCGGCATGACCAACGCCTATGTCTGCGGCGTGGGTGCCAACCTTGGCACCGCAAGCGAGGGCGCGCTGAAATTCGGCGAGACCGTCAGCATCCCCACCGCCGCCTACGAGGTCGAGGAGTACATCCACGGTCCCAACATCCAGATGACCCCCCGTTACAGTGTTTTTCTGATCGACGGCGGCGAAGGCACGGAGCGCATCCACCGCATCTTTGAGGGTACCAAAATCGTGACGGATAACGCCTTCCTGCTGACGCGCTGCGCCGACTACAAGGACGAGCACAATGTCTTGTATGTGCCTATGGATGTGCCGGAGGAAATCACCCCGCTGTGCTGGCTGCCCTTCTTCCAGATGACTGCCTGCCAGCTGACGGATGACCTGGACCGCTGGAACAAGCACCCGCTGCAGCGCGCGATGGAGAAGTTTGTTTCCTCCAAGAGCGCAAACTATGTCAACAGCCCCTTCAGTGAAGACACGCCGGGCCGCGCGTAAGAGCGATGGCGTGGATATCTGCTGTATTTTTCTGTCTGGGTGCTGCGGATACCTTGTTGGGTGATCGGCTGGGGTTAGGCAGTGCCTTCCGGAAGGGCTTTGCCGCCGTGGTGGATCTGCTGCTGCTCATGACCGGCTTTATGGCACTGGCACCGTGGCTGGGGACCCACCTGGCCCCGGTTATCACGCCGGTGTTTTCCTCCGTGGGCTGTGACCCTTCCCTGTTCGCCTCGCTGTTTTTGAGCTGCGATGCAGGCGGTGCCGTGCTGGCCGCGCAGATCGCACAGGAACCGGCTGCCGGGCTGTACAACGGTTTGATCGTGGCGGCCTTTCTCGGTTCCACGATCAACGGTACGATTCCGCTGGCGCTGGGTCAGCTGACAGGCACCAAACGAGCCGCCGCCGTTCGCGGATTGTTTCTCGGTTTTCTGGTTCTGCCGGTGGGCTGCCTGCTCACCGGGGCGCTGTGCGGCATCCCCCTGTCGGTCCTGCTGCACAACACCTGGCCTGTTCTGGCTGTCGCGGTTCTGTTGCTGCTGCTTTTCAAATCCGGCAGCAGCGCGATCGGCCCGATCTTCAACGGCATCTCTCTGGCCGTGCGCGGTCTGACCCTGTTCGGCTTTTGCATCTCTGTTTTGCAGGAAACGACCGGTATTGTGCTGCTGGAGGGGCTGACCCCCTTGGCGGAAATCTACCCGGTTATATGCAGTATCGGCGCGTTTCTTGCCGGAATCCTGCCGTTTTTCGCCTTTGTACAGCGTCTGTTGACCGCACCGCTGGCCAAGCTGGCCGCACGGCTGCAGCTGGAGCCCGCCTCCATCACCGGTCTGGTTGTGACCACCGCCAACTGCATCCCCACATTGCTGAGCCTTGATACGCTGGAGGAACGCGGCATCACACTGAATACCGCCTATGCCGTGGTAGCCGCCTACAGTGTCGGCGATTTTCTGGCATTTACCCTGCAATTCAGCCCTGCACACGCACTGCCGATGATGGCAGGCCGCCTTTTAAGCGGCTTGCTGGCAGTGGTGCTCTGCCTGAAAACAACACCCAAAACCACCTGAGTCCCCCCCAACGGATTTTCCACACAAGAAATGTACGGGTCACGACACACTATGCGGACCCGGGAGGCTCCGGTCAATACAATATTACAAAACAGCGCCCCTGCCGTGAGATGTAAAATCTCACCGGCAGGGGCGTCATGCGTATAGCGAAGGGAAAGCCCGCCCAATGTCAGGCCGACATGCTTACTTGTCGCGCGGCGGGGTGAGCCAGCCGTTGTATTTCAGGATGGAGGTGCTGCGCCCGGCACCCACGGTGCGGCGCCATTCGGAGGGGGAGCAGCCCATGGCCTCGGCAAAATGGCGGTTAAAGCTGGACATTGAGCGAAAGCCGACCTGCTCACCCACAGTCAGGATGGATTCATCGGTCATCCGCAGCAGCGTGCAGGCCTTGGTGATGCGGGTATGGTTCAGATGCTCAAGCGGGCCGATGCCCATCAATTCATGGAACACCCGCCGAAAGTGTGATTGGCTCATGCTGCAGCCTCGGCCAAATCGCCTATGGTAAAGTTCTCCATATAATGGCTGTTGATGTACCGCAGGGCCGGTGCAATGACCATGCTGCCGGTCAGGCTGCCGATGTCGCTGTGGCAGGCAGACGCATCAGCTCTGTGATGAAGCCACAAACAGCCCGCGAACACTGATTTGGTAGTTCAGTCCTTTTTGGGTCATTTCGCGCAGCATCTGGCGCACCAGCGGTGCAAGGGCGGGGTTTTGCTGCGGCGAAAGCACCCGGCACCAGCCGTGCAGCAAGCCGTCCAGCAGGCGGGCGTCGGCAGGGTGTCCAGTGCGAAAAAGGGGCGCAGCAGTTCCTCGGGGTCGCAGAACAAATAGGCCCACTTGCTTGCCGTGCCCGCGTCCGACCATGTCGTATGGGGCACATCCCCGGCGATGACCGTGACATCCCCCGCGTGAAAATCCTCAACATGGCCGGCAAAATCTATCTTACCGCCGTCACTTTCGCAAAGGCCGATCTCCAGACAGTTGTGGAAGTGCAGCACCCCGCAGGGGACATCCGAGATACGCCAGTCCTCACCTGCAATGATGCGCATCGGGAAATGTGACGGCAGCTCATAGCTGCGGTATTCGATTACGGTTGCCGGTCGGCGGCCCATGGCGCATCTCCTCCTGTTGGTGCTGCAAACGGTGCGACACCGCGTTTTTTCTTATTGTAGCACACCGCGCAGTAAAGCGCCATATGCTTTACCCAAAAACAACCATATCTGTGCAGTTTGCACAACAAAATTGCCTTTCGGTTGTAGAAGTGCGACAAGAATAGTTTCAATTTCATCTCAATTCATGCACAATAGGGCTTGATTTTTACACTATCGTTGCATATGCCAAAACTTTGGTAAAAATTTGATGAGCGAAATTGCATAGTTTTCATGCAAAAGTGCATGGACAATAGTGCGGACAAAGTGCATAATGAAATCAAACAAAGGCGCCGATTTGTGGTGAATATGACAATCGCGCACCACACAACATCAACTGATTCGGGAGGAGCGAGTTTTTCTATGGGACAGAGCAAAAGCAAAATGCTCTCGCCGGATGCAATATCCGTCAAGAAGAAAGGATTTTTGTACTACCTCAAGCGTGACTGGCAGCTGTACGCACTGATGCTGCTGCCCATGGCATTCATCATCGTGTTCAAGTACTTTGCTTACACAGGCCTGTCGGTCGCTTTTCTGGACTACAAGATCGGCAAGGGCTATGCAGGCAGTAAATTTGTCGGGCTGAAGGTTTTTGAAAAGGTCTTTAAGCACCGCGATTTCGGTAAGGCTGTTGCCAACACGCTGCTGCTGAATGTACTGGATCTTCTGTTCAGCTTCCCGATGCCGATCATTCTGGCGCTGCTGCTCAACGAGATCCGCGTCAAGTGGTTCAAGCGTGTTACCCAGACGCTGCTGTATCTGCCGCACTTCCTGTCCTGGGTCGTCATCGGCGCCACGGCCTACGCAATGTTCGCCACGAACTCCGGCGTTATCAACACGCTGATCGCCAATGCCGGTAAAAGCCCGATCCCCTTCCTGCAGGAGGACGCCTGGTGGCTGTTCAGCTATATTCTCATCGGTATCTGGCAGACAATGCTGGGGCACGATCATCTATCTGGCCGCCATCACCAATGTCAACTCCGAGCTGTATGAGGCTGCCAAGTCGATGGTGCCAACCGCTGGCAGCAATGCCTGCATGTCACACTGCCCTGCATCCGTTCGACCATCGTAGTCATGCTGATCATGCAGCTGGGCAAGCTGATGGGCGGCAGCTTCGAGCGTATCGTGGCCCTGTCCAACGCCAAGCAACCGAATATACCACCACCATCCCGGTACTGGTGTTCAAATGGTTCCAGGGCAACAAATTCAGCGAATCCACCGCACTGGGCCTGTTCCAGTCCGTGATCGGTGTCATTCTCGTGGTCGCGTCCGATAAGATCGCCAAAAAGCTTGGCGAGGACGGTCTGCTGTAAGGGGGTATATAAACATGACTGCTACCGCAGCATCTGCTGTTGAAAAACGCAAAAAGCCTTGGACCAAGGCCCGCGTCATCGACCTGCTGATCGACATTCTCTGCTTTGTGGTCGTTGGGGCCGCTTCGCTGACCTGCATCCTGCCCTTCATCCACATTCTGGCAAAGTCCCTTTCCGACAATGCCTATGTTGTGGCCAATAAGGTCCTGCTGCTGCCCAAGAGCGATGTCGGCGTAAACCTCGAGGCTTACAACAAGGTCTTTCACGATCCGACCATTATGCAGTCCCTTTGGGTCACGGTTCTGGTCACGGTGGTGTTTACCGCCATCGGCATGTTCCTGACAGTCTGCGCCTCCTATGCGCTGACCCGCCCGGAACTGCGCGGCCGCAAGGTCATGACTTCATGATCATGTTCACGATGTACTTCACGGCCGGCACGATTCCCGATTACCTGCTGATGAACCAGCTGCACATGCTGGATACCATCTGGTGCCTGATCCTGCCGCTCTGCTTTGCACCGTACAACCTGCTGATCATGAAAAACAATTTTCAGGGCTCCATCCTGAAAGCCTGATCGAGTCTGCCCGTCTGGACGGCGCATCTCACTTCACGATTCTCGGCAAGATCGTGGTGCCGCTGTCCAAGCCCATTATGGCTACGATTGCCCTGTTCTACGCGGTCGGCCGCTGGAACGCCTATTCTGACGCACTGTACTACATCAAGCAGAATGTTGCGCTGCGCCCGCTGCAGCTCAAGCTCTACTATCTGATCGTTGCCGCAAGCGAGAGCTTCCAGACCGAGGGTGTTGCCACCGTTTCGATGACCAACCCCGAGTGCTGAAGGCCGCCTGCATCATCTTTGCCGCTGTTCCCATCATCTGCGTATATCCGTTCATCCAGAAGTATTTCGTGCAGGGCACAATGGTCGGCGCCGTCAAAGGCTAAGCGGCCCCCCTTCCCCTGCGGGAAGCCTGCAACCCAACCTTGTTACTGAATTTGTTTTTCAATAAGGAGGAAAACAATGAAAAAAACATTAGCACTTGGCATGGCTGCTGCCATGACCGCCACCCTGCTCGCCGGCTGCGGCGGGTCCGCCAGCTCCGCCGCCTCTACGGCTGAGAGCACTGCCGCTTCTACCGAGGCCACCTCTACGGCTGAGAGCACCGGCAGTTACACTGACTATTCCGCCGGCTTACCCGGAGAATGTCACCATCCAGATTCCCGTCTACGACCGTGGCTTTGAGGGCTTGGAACCCCACTG
>ENA-OQLB01000527-OQLB01000527.1-human-gut-metagenome-genome-assembly--contig:-NODE-527-length-21202-cov-4.686501_pt1 | contig 21202 bp, 23 predicted proteins | sample MGYA00242656_ERZ504813 | MGnify/ENA primary metagenome ERZ504813 (study PRJEB26092, sample SAMD00036388) | human gut metagenome | host: Homo sapiens | study: EMG produced TPA metagenomics assembly of... | reverse complement strand
AATTGACGAAGAGCATAAGAGTAGTTTTTCTAAGATGGAAGTCTATAAATATAATGCATTTTCTGATATGGGTGGAGAAACAAGCTTTGTAATCGCATTACTTGACCATAATAATAATGGAACACTTTTAAATGGAATGAGCAGTCAGAATGCAACTTATGTCTATGCAAAAGAAATTAGAAATGGTGCTTCAAAAGTAGCATTATCAAATGAGGAAAAATTGACATTAGAAAAATGTATCAATAAATAATTGGAGGAAAAAATGTTAGATATTAAATTTTTAAGAGAAAATCCAGATGTAGTAAAACAGAACATCAAAAACAAATTCCAGGATCGTAAATTACCGTTAGTTGATGAGGTCATTGAACTGGATAAAGAAAACCGTGAGATCAAACAGGAAGTTCAGGCACTTCGTGCGGATCGTAATAAATTATCCAAACAGATCGGTGCACTGATGGGACAGGGTAAAAAAGAAGAAGCAGAAGAAGTAAAAAAACAGGTTACAGCATCTGCTGATCGTATTGAAGAATTAAGTGAAAGAGAAAAAGTTGTTGAAGAAAAGATCAAAGAGATCATGATGACAATTCCAAATATCATTGATCCATCTGTACCAATCGGAAAAGATGACAGTGAAAACGTAGAACTTGAAAGATTTGGTGAGCCAGTTGTTCCTGATTTTGAAGTTCCATATCATACAGAAATCATGGAAAGTTTTGATGGAATCGATCTTGACAGTGCAAGAAAAGTTGCAGGTAATGGATTCTATTATCTGATGGGAGATATCGCAAGATTACATTCTGCAGTCATTGCTTATGCAAGAGACTTCATGATCGATCGAGGATTTACTTATTGTGTACCACCTTTCATGATCAGAAGCAATGTTGTAACAGGTGTTATGAGTTTCGATGAAATGGATGCGATGATGTATAAGATCGAAGGCGAAGACTTATATCTGATCGGTACAAGTGAACATTCTATGATCGGTAAATTTATTGATACAACAACAGAAGAAGCAGAATTACCAAAAACACTAACAAGCTATTCTCCATGTTTCAGAAAAGAAAAAGGAGCACATGGTATTGAAGAACGTGGTGTTTACAGAATTCATCAGTTTGAGAAACAGGAAATGATCGTTGTATGTAAACCAGAAGAAAGCAAGGATTGGTATGAAAAATTATGGAAGAACACAGTTGATTTATTCCGTTCTATGGATATCCCAGTTCGTACATTAGAGTGCTGCTCTGGTGATTTAGCAGATCTGAAAGTAAAATCTGTTGACGTAGAAGCTTGGTCTCCAAGACAGAAGAAATACTTTGAAGTAGGAAGCTGTTCTAATCTTGGTGATGCACAGGCAAGAAGACTGCGCATCCGTATCAAAGGTGAAAATGGAAATTACTTTGCGCATACATTAAATAATACAGTAGTAGCACCACCTAGAATGCTGATCGCATTCTTAGAGAACAACTTAAGAGAAGATGGAAGCGTTGCAATTCCAGAAGTTTTAAGACCATATATGGGTGGAAAAGAATCTCTGCAGCCTAAAAAATAAGAAATAGAGATTCAAAAAGAGCGTCTCAAAATGTGAGGCGCTTTTTCTTTTATAAAGGTTTATGATATTATATACGATAAGGAAAGGTTTAAGGAAAGGTGATAAGGAAGCAAATGAAAGCAAAGATCATTATCGTGGAAGATCATGAACCAATTCGTAATGAATTAAAGATTTTGTTAAGTAAATATGGATATGAGATCATAGTGTTAGATCGTTTTGATACAGTTGTCGAAGATTGCTTGAGAGAAGATGTAGATCTGATTTTATTAGATATTAATCTTCCGTTTTATGATGGTTATTATGTGTGCAGAGCAATCAGAGAAAAATCAGAAGTACCGATCATTGTTGTTACAAGTAGGGATAGCGAGATGGATGAGATAATGAGTATAAATCTTGGAGCGGATGATTTTATCACGAAACCATACAATACACAGATTTTGTTGGCAAGAATTTCTGCAATGTTAAAACGAACACACAAAGAAAAAGTAAATGATTTTTTACAATATCAAGGCTTGAAACTACAACTTAATAGCAGTACTGTTATTTATAAAGATCAGATAATCGAACTTAGTAAAAATGAGATGAGAATATTGTATACATTACTGCAACATAAAGAGAGTATTGTAAGTAGGGATCAATTAATGGAATCCTTATGGCAGTCAAATGAATTTATTGATGATAATACATTAACGGTGAATGTCAATCGTGTAAGGAAAAAATTAGAAGCAGCAGGACTGAAAGATTTTATAAAAACAAAAAGAGGGCAGGGTTATATGATATGAAAACCAAAGATTTTTTTAGAATGGAGTATGCCCAGATTCTGATATATATTGTATTTTTGGGATTATTGGAAGTATTGCTTTTTATTTTTGAAGTGAATTATTTTCTTATGATATATTTGCTGCTGATCGGATTGATTCTGGAAGGAGTTTATTTATGCCAGCGGTATATGAAAAAATATCGGTATTATAAAAAAGTGAAAGCAAAATTGGATATACTGGAACAAAAATGCATGATACAGAAATGTTAGAATTGCCAGATTTTGCAGAAGGAGAGTTTCTATATGAAATATTGCAGACGTGCAACAAGTCCATGAATGATGAGATATTGAAATATAAGATAGAGGCAGCAGGATACCGAGAATATATTGAGATGTGGATTCATGAAGTAAAAACACCATTGGCAGCAACAAGACTGATCCTTGAAAATCATCCAAGTGAGATAACACGGGCAATGGATGAAGAAATGCAGCAGATCAATTATTATTTGGAGCAGGCATTGTATTATGCGAGGAGTAATAGTGTAGAGAAAGACTATCTAGTGAAAGAGTTAAGTTTAAAAGAAGTGGTAGAAAATGCGGTAAAAGCAAATGCAAAAAGTCTAATCGGAAATAAGATAAAAATTAAAATAGAGAATCTGGATCAGAAGATCTTCAGCGATGAAAAATGGGTTTTATTTATATTAAATCAAGTTATCAGCAATGCAATAAAATATAAAAAAGAAGAAGCAGAAATATCATTTTGTGCAAGATGTGAAAAGAATGAAATACTTCTGGAAATCAGAGACAATGGAATTGGAATCTCACCAAAAGATTTGCCAAGGATCACGGACAAAGGGTATACTGGAACTACAGGAAGAAACTATCAAAAATCAACAGGGATGGGGTTATATTTGTGTAAGAAACTTTGCAGCAAATTACAACTAAGTTTTTACATCGAATCTAAAGAAGAAGAATACACGAAAGTAACAATCGGCTTCCCAAGAAATTCTATGATTTTTTTAAATGAAGAATGATCAGACAGGAGGTTTACAATGTTTGCAGATTATCATGTACATTCACATTTTAGTGAAGACACAGATTTCCCAATGGAACTTGAAATTCAGAAAGCAATCAAATTAGGGATGGATGAATTATGTTTTACAGAACATTCAGATTATGATGTGCCAACTGTCGTTAATTGTGATTATGATGCTTATTTTGAAGAAATGGAAAAAATGAAAGATAAGTATAAAGGGCAGATCACATTAAAGACAGGAATTGAATTTGGAATTCAGACGCATACGACGAAAGCGTATGAAGAAACATTCAGACAGTATCCGTTTGATTTTGTAATCTTTTCTTGTCATCAAGTTGAAAACAAAGAATATTGGAGACAAGAGCCACAGGAAGGAAAGACACAGTTAGAATACAATCGAAGGTATTATCAGGAGATTTTGGATGTTGTTAAAGTATACAAAGATTACAGCATTCTTGGTCATCTTGATGTGATCAAAAGATATGATAAGCAAGGAGAAATCGAATTTGAAAAGATTCAGGATCTGATCGAGCAGATTTTTGAAGTTGTGATCGCAGACGGAAAGGGAATTGAACTTAATACTTCAAGCCGTGCATATAAACTGAAAAGTCTAATGCCATCAAAAGAAATTCTGAAACTGTATCATGATATGGGAGGTAAGATCATTACGATTGGATCAGATGCACATAATGCAGACCGGATCGGTGACTGCGTAATGGAGTCACAGAAGATTTTAAAAGATATTGGTTTTGATGGAATTTATACTTTTGAAAAGATGAAACCAGAGTTTCATAGATTTTAAGATAAATTAAAGAGGTGCCTATTGTTTTTAACAAATAGACACCTCTTTACATATGTGCTATATTTTAGATTTCAAGATTATTTATCAAGTAAGATTAGTGCCATAAATACAAGATCTTCGTCTCCGATATTCTCAATGGCATGTCCAGCTCCATCACATGTGAATGTAGTATCTCCTGGATGTACTTCATATTTTGTACCATTGTCATTATAAAGTCCTTTTCCCTGAAGGATATGGTAAGCTTCGCCTTCACCTTCATGAGTGTGATATGCAAGAGCAGAACCAGGTGGTACGATGACTTTTCCGAACAGACGACTGCTATCTTTCATTTCTTTTTCTGTTAAGAATTCCATTTTCTTTAATGGGTTATCAGAACCATTTGCATCAGGAATTGTGCCAATTTTTACATCTTCATTTTTTAAAAACATGTTGAGTCCCTCCTTTATATAGTCATGTTAAGTTTAGTATAGTAGCTTTTTGATAAAATAGCAATATGACAAAATTGTAAGTTTTGTGTAAGGAAGTTCGATGGATACGAAGATGATTTACTGGTATATTATAGACAAGACAATAAGAGAAACCAAAAAAGATAAGGAGATGGAAAAATGAGTTCTGTATTGAAAGTAGATAATATAGAAAAATATTATGGGAGTAAAGCGAATCTTACAAAAGCGATCGATCGTATCAGTTTGAAGTGGAAGAGGGGGAGTATATTGGAATTATGGGGGCTTCCGGAAGTGGGAAGACGACATTATTAAATTGTATTTCAACGATCGATCAGGTGACTGCGGGAAATATTATGATCAATGGAATGGATATCACAAAATTGAAAGGAAAACATCTTTCAAGATTCAGACGAGAGGAATTAGGATTTATCTTCCAAGACTTTAATCTGTTAGATACATTGACAGCATTTGAAAACATTGCGTTGGCGCTTACGATCATGAAAATTCCTGCAAGAGAAATTGAAGACAGAGTCAGATCGATCGCAGAAAAGTTGATGATCACAGAAGTATTGAACAAATATCCATATCAAATGTCAGGAGGACAGAAGCAGAGAGTGGCAAGTGCCCGAGCGATGATTACAAATCCATCTCTGATCTTAGCGGATGAGCCAACAGGAGCTTTGGACAGCAAGGCGGCCAGAATGCTGCTTGACAGTATGGAAACGATGAATGTGGAATTAAATGCAACGATTCTGATGGTAACACATGATGCATTTACAGCCAGTTACTGTAAACGTATTTTGTTTATCAAGGATGGAAAGATTTTTAATGAATTGGTTCGAGGAAATGATTCGAGAAAACGATTTTTTGACCGTATCATTGAGGTTGTGACATTGCTTGGAGGTGACAGTACAAATGTATTCTAAGATCGCATTTAGTAATGTCAAAAAGAGTATCCGTGATTATACGATTTATTTTCTGACATTAACATTTGGAATTTGTTTATTTTATATGTTTAATTCTGTTCAGGCACAACAGGCTGTCTTAAAGCTGAATGCAAGCCAGAAATCAATGATGCATCTAATGTCTGTGATCATTAATGGAATTTCTGTGTTTGTTGCAATTATTCTTGGATTTCTGATTGTTTATGCAAATCAGTTTCTAATGAAGCGGCGGCATAAGGAAATGGGAATCTATCTGTTGTTAGGAATGGAAAAACGACAGGTATCAAAGATTCTTCTGATAGAGACTTTATTGATCGGTGTTTTGGCATTGATCGCAGGATTGGTTTCAGGTGTGTTTTTATCACAAGGACTTGCGATGTTGACAGCAAAGATGTTTGCGGTTCAGATGAAAGAGTTTCGGTTTGTTTTCTCACAAACGGCATTTATTCAGACTATTTTGTATTTTGCAATTATTTTTATCATTGTGATGATATTTAATGGAATTACGATATCAAAATATAAACTGATCAATCTGTTGAATTCGGCAAAAAAAAATCAGAAAGCAAGATTAAAAAATCCTATATTGTCGGTTATTCTATTTTTGATATCCATTGGAATTCTTGGAGTAGCATATCATTTAATCCAAAAAAACCAGATGCTTGCTGTGGACAATGACTTTAAGATCAGCGTAATTCTTGGAGTAGCAGGAACATTTCTCTTTTTCTTTTCATTATCAGGATTCTTATTAGAACTGGCGAAAAGAAGTAAGAAATTTTATTATAATGGATTAAATATGTTTGTGCTAAGACAGATCAATTCAAAGATCACAACAACCTTTGTTTCTATGTCGATGCTTTGTCTGATGTTGTTTTTAGCAATTAGTGCGTTTGCGACCGGAAGTGGATTGGCGTCTTCAGTGAAAACAGATTTAGAAGATATGACAAAGTTTGATTACACTTTTTTATGGAGTATCAGAAAAAGGATATCAGGAAGAACAGCAACAGAAATTTATGAAAAGATTAGATGCGCTTGGATTAACAATAGAAAAAGATGCAAAAGAAATTTTACCGATCACGATATATCAAAATGGTACATTTCGCAAGTGCAGATATAAAATGGAGCCATTATTAAAGGGAAGAGAAAAGTATTCAGATTATACAAAAGATTATGTGAAGAAACTTTATGAGATTCCGCTAACTTTTGCAAAACTATCTGAATATAATAAAATCCGAAAAGCAATCGGAGAAAAAGAATTAACCCTGAAATCAGATGAATATATATTAAATTGTGATTATGGCAATCTGATACCGATAATGGAAAAGGCAGCTAGTGATAAGCAAAAACTTACATTGGATGGAAAAACATATAAAATGAAATATGGCTTACAAAAAGATACATATATGGTAACAGCAGCTAAAACAGATATGGGAACAGTCATTTTAAATGATGAAATCATCCAGTCATTAAAGATTGATTATTCTACATTATATTTAAACATTAATTGGAAAGGAAATGCACAGAAAGCATCAAAACATTATAATGAACATTTAAAGCAGATGATCGCAAATAGTAAGATGAAAAACTCTCCATACTCAGCAACATTTTCAAAGGAAGAAGTATATGAACAAAGTACTGGTTTAAGTACGATCATGACATACATTGCAATATATATTGGTCTTGTATTTTTAATTACATGTGCAGCAGTACTTGCATTACAGCAATTGAGTGAAAATGCAGATAATATTGAAAAATACCAATTATTAAGTAAAATTGGAACTTCAGAAAAAATGATCAATCATGCGATCAAAGCACAGATCATCTTGTATTTTTGTCTGCCTTTAAGTTTGGCGTTGATTCATTCTTATGTAGGAATCAAAACAGCAAAAATCCTGATATCAACGTTAGGACAGATTAATATAACAAAAGCAGCAGCGCAGTCATTGATCATTGTGATTGTTATTTATATTGGATATATGATTGCAACTTATCTAGGAAGCAAGAGTATGCTGAAAGAAAAATAGAGAAAGAAATGACAGAAGATCAAAATCTGTCATTTCTTTTTTGAGCTATTAATAATGTTACCGGTTAATGTCTGTTTGGAAGCATTTAATTTTACAGTACCTCCTTATGTTCATTAGTATAAAAATCAAATGTGTTCGAATTATTTTGAAAACCTGAACAAACTATGAAGAATATACATGATTGAAAATGAAAGAAAATGATTGACTATGATTGAAATTGTGATATACTTAAATAAAAGCGAAAAGAGGTGATATTGTGTTAGCGCAAGAGCGATTTGAACGCATTTTAGAGATTTTAAGAGAGAAACAGTCAGTCACCGTGGTAGAACTGACAGAAAAACTGAACACCTCAGAGTCCACGATACGAAGGGATTTAACGGAATTAAACCGACAAGGTCTTTTGATCAAGGTTCATGGAGGAGCTACTGCGATCAAGTCTGTGTTATCAAGAGAAGAAGAAGTCATAACCAAGTCAAAGAAACACCAGGAAGAGAAGCGAAAGATTGCAAAATATGCAGCATCTTTGATCAATAAAGAAGATATCGTATATCTTGATGCAGGAACAACGACAGAGATGATGTTAGATTATCTTAAAGAATATGACGTTATTTATGTGACAAATGGGATCACACATGCGAGAAAACTGATGAACGCAGGATTTAAGGTCCATTTGATCGGAGGCGAGATTAAAGCGGTAACAGAAGCATTGGTTGGAGAAGAAGCATTAGAACAGCTTGATAAATATAACTTTACTAAGGGCTTTTTCGGAACAAATGGGATTGATCTGAAGCGGGGATTTACAACGCCAGATCAGAAAGAGGCAGCAGTTAAGAAGAAAGCGATGGAACAGTGCCAGAAAACATATATTCTTTCGGATGCAAGCAAATTCAATGTGATCTCAACTATTAAATTTGCGGATTTAAAGAAGGCAGAGGTCATTACAGATCATTTAGAAAACAAAGAGTTCAAAAGAATCACAAACATTGAGGAGGTATTTTCATGATTTATACAGTAACATTTAATCCAGCAATTGATTATGTAATTAAAGTAGATAACCTGACATTAGGACAGGTAAACAGGACAACAAGAGAATACATTTTCTGCGGAGGAAAAGGTATTAATGTATCTCATCTACTTGCTAATCTTGGAGTAGATAGTGTAGGACTTGGATTTATAGCTGGATTTACAGGAGATGTTATTGAATCAGGAGCGAAAGAACTTGGATTTAAGCCAGATTTTATCAGAGTACGTGAAGGAATGACACGTATCAATGTTAAGGTAAAATCCAACGAAGAAAGCGAGATCAATGGATTAGGACCAGTTATTCATGATGATGAATTAGAGCAGATGTTTAAGAAATTAGATGAATTAGAAGATGGAGATATTTTAGTTCTTGCAGGAAGCATTCCAGCAACACTTCCATCAGATGTATATGAAAGAATCATGGGACGTCTGCAGGGAAAAGATATCCGAATCGTTGTAGATGCAACAAAAGACTTGTTGTTAAACGTATTAAAATATCATCCATTCCTTATTAAACCAAACAATCATGAATTAGGAGAAATGTTTGATGTTGTGCTAAAGACAAATGATGAGATTGTTGAGTATGCAAAGAAACTTCAGGAAAAAGGCGCAAGAAATGTGTTAGTTTCCATGGCAGGAGATGGAGCAATCCTAATCACAGAAGAAGGAGAAGTTCATATAACACCTTGTCCAAAAGGAGAAGTTAAGAATCTGTAGGAGCTGGAGATTCCATGGTAGCAGGATTTATCACAGGATATTTAAGAAGTAATGGAGATTATAATGAAGCACTAAAGATGGGGACAGCAGCAGGAAGTGCGACTGCATTTTCAGAAGATGTTGCAACTGGCGAGAAGATTATGGAATTATATAAAACATTATAATGAAATAGCATACAATGAAAGAAAATTATGATAAAATGAACCTAAGAAATTAGGTTCATTTTTGTGCGTAATTTTATAAAAACTGGAGGACATCATGACGAAAAAAGAAGCAAGACAACAAGTAAAAGAATGGATGAAAAATTAGACAAAAATTATATAGAAAAAGCAGATCAGTCGATTTTTGAACAGGTAAAAGAGTTAAAAGAATTTCAAGAGGCAAAAACTATTTTTTGTTATGCAAGTATGAAAAATGAAGTTGACACATGGCAGCTGATAGCATTGGCACTGAAACAGGGGAAGAATGTCGGAGTTCCATTGTGTATCGGGAAAGGAATCATGGAAGTGAGACAGATTCATGCTTTAGATGATTTTGAGGAAGGGGCATATGGAATCATGGAACCATCCAGAAGGTGTCCAATCTTATCGAAAGAGAAGATTGATATGGCGGTAATACCTTGTGTAAGTGCAGATAGAGAAGGCCGTAGACTTGGACATGGAGCAGGATTCTATGACCGTTTTTTAGATGGAGTAACATTTCCAAAGATTCTGGTATGTTATAAAGAGTTAATGATGGATCAGGTACCGACAGAAGAGCATGATATTTTGATGGATCAGGTTATTTGTGACGAATAATGAAGTAATAGAATGATCAAGCAGGAGAGATGATAGACATGAGAAAGATTTTAAAGAAAACAGCGACATTAATGATGACAGCAGTGATTGGAGTATCTATGAGTTGTCCCAAGATGATAGTTTATGCGGGACAGAGAATGCAAATGCAAGAGAGATATACGACTCCAAAAGAATGGAATTATACAGAAATCACAGCATATCAGTTTGGATCTACAGATAAATTTGAAGATTATCTTCAGACAGGTGGTACACATCTATACAATGATAAATTTCAGGAAAAGGATCATATGGTCAAAATTACGGTTGCAGATTCAGGGTATTTTACAATTGCAACACAAACAGATGGAAATAGATCGCAGAAGGTAAATCTCTATGATTCAACGAAGGAGAAAGTTTTAGCTCAAACGACATCTGATGGAGATCTGGAATATGGAAGGCTTGCAAAAGCAGGTGAGGTCTTCTATCTTCAAATGCCAGAAAAAATCGATAAAATATTTGTGACAACAGGTGTGATCAAAGATGGATTTGGATCTATGAAAGCATCAGATACTTATTATGAATCAGGAACTGGAAGTACCACATATCATCCATTTTCAATTAAGAAGAGATCTGCGGTGGAATTTAACATTTCAGCGATCGATCGAAACAGTGGGATCACTTATGCACACATCGAAAAGAAAGAAAACGGACAATGGAAAAGAATCGATGATACGGTAAAGATCAAGCCAGCATCTTATGATGATGATTTTGTTCATGGATTGACTAAAGGTGAATATCGCCTGGCGATCAAAGCACCGACAATACAGTTAAATGCAGTCTCATATACAAGCAGTTCTAAAAGTAAAAAGGTAGCATATAAGAAATCAAAGGCAAAGAAGATCAAACTGGATGGACAAACATCGAATATATATACAACAGGAGAGAAAACTTCAAGATGGTATAAAATAAGTATTACATCTACAAAGAAGAAAAGAATTCTGAATCTTGGAAAGAACACGGTTTCTGGAGGATACAAGTTTACAATTTATAAAAAGGGAAAGAAAAAAGCAATTAAAACAATTAAGGTAACAGGAAATGCAAATGCGAAGACAGCGAAAATGCCAAAGAAAAAAGGAACATATTATATCAGAATCTCAAAGCTTACAAAGAAAACAAATGGAATGTATGAAATAGGGTATTATTAATCCAAATCAAAATATAAGGAGGAATTTCTATGGCAAGAAGGGAAATCAAGAAAATGGGAGCAGTTCTGATAGCAGCAGGTTTAAGCATTGCAATGTGTAGCCCATCAGTATCTGCAAATGTAAGGACAAATATTAATACAGACAAGATAACACAGAAAAAGACAGCCAGATATGTTGAACCAGAAGAATGGAACAAAGAGGAATTGACTGCATATCAGTTTGATTCAGAAGTAGATATGATGAAATATCTGGTGAGCGGTGGAATGCATTTATATAATAAGAATTATAAAGGCAGTGACCGCTGGGTAAAGATCAAAGTTGCAGATCCAGGGCTGTTTATGGTTGGTGTCGTAAGTAACGATGAGACAAAAATACCAGTATATGATGCGGCAAAGAAAAGAATTATAGTAAATAATTTAAATGATGGCGGGGACAAAGAATATGTAGGTATCGTGAAAACAGGAGATGAATTTTATGTAAAACTGCCAGAGAAGATAGACAAAGTGATCATTTTAACTGGTGTGATCAAAACCGAATTTACTTCCATGGCGAATCAGAAAAGTTATTATGAACTTGGAAAAGGGACAACAACCTATCATCCATTTTCCGTAGCGAAACGCTCAAAAGTACAATTTGATATTACATCCATCGGAAAGAAACATGAAAAAGTTGGAGTATACATTGAGAAAAATGTAAATGGGACATGGAAAAAAGTCGGATACAGCACAACGGTAAAACCAGATAAATATGACAGTACAGTGCTCTATGGATTAGAGGCAGGAAAATATCGTCTGGCGTTAAAAACACCGAAAGATCAGATCATTAATGTAGAATATACAAGGGATAAATCAAAGAAAAAGGCAGCTTATAAGAAATCTAAAGCGATCCATCTAAAATCAGATATTGACAGTATATATACTTCCACAGAAAAAGCAGCCCGTTGGTATAAGGTTTCTGTTTCATCTACCAAAAAAGAAAAGCAGTTACGTTGTCCAAAGATTCTGTAGGCGGAGGTTTTAAATTCTGTGTTTATCAAAAGGGAAAACGATTAAAAACAGTAAAAGTCACAAAGAATGATAAAGTTAAGACAGTAAAACTTCCAAAGAAAAAAGGAGCGTATTATGTGAAAGTTACGAAACTTACAAGCAAAACAACAGGGGCATATTATTTGGGAACATATACATATTAAGAATCACAAGGAGGGAAACAGGATGAAAAAAATGAAAAGTAGGTCATTTCGTATTCTTATGGCAGCAGTCATATCAGCAGCGATGCTGTGTCCGCAGGTTAAAGTATCAGCAGCGGATGGCTTAGTATCAAAAGCAGCTACATCATATTTTCCGAGTAAAACAGTAATGAAGAAAACAGCAAGAAAAACAGAGCCGGAAGAATGGAATCAAAAAGAAATTAAAGCATACAAATTTGGAACTCTTGAAGATGCCTTATATTATGCGCTGACTGGCGGGATCAAATATTATGATCAGAATTATTTTAAAAATCCAGATCTGATCAAGCTCACTCCAGTAGAATCAGGAGCTTTAGGACTGGCAGTTGTTGGGGATAATAAACAGGAAGCAATTCTATATGATTCCAATAAAAAAATGATCAAGAAATTGCCACTGTCCTATGTAAAGGCGCAGGTAAATGCAGGAGAAACTTATTATATAGAGTTTCCAAAGAACTGTAAAGAAGGATTGATCACAGCTTACGTATTACAAAATGAATGTGGTGGGTTAGCAAAAAACGACCTCAATATGCAAAAAGGTGAAGAAAAAGAAACTTATCACACATTTAAAATGACAAAAAGAGGATTTGCAGGTTTTGTTGTTGCATCCATGGTAGAAGATGGTGGAAATACAAGCTATAAAGTTCAGAAAAATGAAAAAGGAAAATGGATCACAATCGGAAGAACAAAGTCATTTAAACCAACAAACGAAGACGAAACACAGATTGCAGTAGGTTATGGACTTAGTAAAGGAAACTACCGTTTAGTATTGAAGGCTCCAAAAGAGCAGCTCAATACAATGTTGTATACGACAAAAAATTATGCCAAAAAGAAAGTTGCCTATAAGAAATCCAAAGCAAAGAATCTAAATGCAACAGAGATGTATACAATGAATGAAAAAGCAGCCCGTTGGTATAAAGTATCTGTAAAATCTAGCAAAAAGCAAAGCAAATTGAAGATTTTAACAGTTGCAGATCAAGGTGGATTTAAGTTTACGATCTATGAGAGAGGTAAGAAAAAACCAAGTTAAGACAGTAAAAACATCTGCAAAACACTTAGAAAAGACAGTAAAGCTTCCAAAGAAAAAAGGAATGTATTATGTCAAAGTAAGCAAGCGTACTAAGAAGACAAATGGATACTATGAGATTAAGAAATAACGGTTAGAATAGAACGTAACAAAGGGATTAAAAAGGAATTGTCAGAAAAGACAGTTCCTTTTTTAATGAAAAAAAATCTCAGTTACCACTCTTGAAACAAAATTAAAAAAATTATAAACTATAGGTTAGCAAATACTAACCTAAAAGGATGAAATAAATGAAACTAAAAAAGTTACTATGTATAGCGATGATCGGTGTTTTAGGGGCATTATCATTCGCCGGATGTGCCAAGAAACAGGACTCAAAGAAGACAGAGACAAGCAGCGAAGCAAGTACACAGGAAGCAAGTGCGCAAGTTTTTGCCATGGACACCTATATGAATCTGAAAGCATATGGAAAGAATGCACAAAAAGCAGTGGATGATGCTAAGAGTGAGATTGAGCGATTAGATCAGCTATGGTCAGCGGTAGATAAAAACAGTGAGATCTATCAGCTGAATCAGAAGAAAAAAATGAAAGTATCTGATCAGACATTAGAATTGATCGAATTTGCAAAGAAAAAATCAAAAGAATCAAACGATGCTTTTGATATTTCTATCTATCCGATCGTGGAATTATGGGGATTTCCGACACAGAAATATCGTGTGCCATCGGACAGTGAAATTCAGAAACTTCTGAAAAACGTAAATAGTCAGAAAATCAAAATTAATAAGAAAACAAATGTTGTGACATTAGAGAAGAATATGAAGATTGATCTTGGAGGAATTGCTAAAGGATACACATCACAAAGAATTGCAAAAATCTATAAAAAGGATGGTGTGAAAAGCGGTGTGATCAGTCTTGGTGGTAACGTACAGGCAATCGGAACAAAAACAGATGGAAGCCGATGGAAAGTCGGAGTGCAGTCACCAGATGATACAGAAAGTATGATCGGTGCATATGAAGCTGCTGATGAAGCAGTCATTACATCTGGAGCATATGAAAGATACTTTGAGAAAGATGGGAAAACCTATCATCATATCATTGATCCAGCAACTGGAAAACCATCCGAAAAAGATCTGAAATCAGTAACGATCATCAGTAAAAATGGTACATTATCTGATACATTGTCAACAACATTGTTTGTTATGGGGAAGGATAAAGCTATTTCTTACTGGAAGGAACACAGCAAAGAATTCAATATGATTCTTGTTGATGAAAATAATAAGGTATATATTTCACAAGGAATCAAAGATCATTTTAGTTCAGATAGTGATTTTACAGTAATAAAAAAATAAAACGTTAACAGATAGAAAGAGAGAAGGAAAAACAAAAATGAAGATCATTGATCAGTTAAAGAAAGTCAATCTGATTCAGTTTGTGCCTGCGATTTTTGTGATCAGTCTGGTTGGAAACAGTGTTTTTGGATATACGGCACCAAAGTCAGAAAAATCAAAAAATAATTCTGAAAATCAGGTAGAAGCTGCAACGACACAAGCGAAAAAGAAAACAAAGAAAGCAAATGCTGGGGATATTGATCTAAGCAAGATCAAGGATGGAACTTATGAAGGACAGGCAAACGGATATCGTGGTTTGGTAAAGGTTTCAGTTACTGTAAAAGATCATAAGATCACAGCGATCAAAGTATTAAGTAATTCCGATGATGCCGCATTTTTCAATCGTGCATCAGCAGGTGTGATCAAAAATATTCTGGCAAAGCAGTCATTAAAAGTTGATGTTGTCAGTGGAGCAACTTACAGTTCAAATGGAATCATTAAGGCAGTAAAAAATGCGTTAACAGGGGAAGAAGATAAATCATCCGCAAAAGCAGGCGGATCTTCTGCGAAATCTGCAGGAAGTGTTGGTACAGCGGATGAATCAGGAACATACAAAGATGGTACATTTATTGGAACAGCATCTGGATATCATGGCACTGTAAAAGTTTCTGTGACGATCAAAAAAAATAAGATCAAATCAATTAAAATTTTGGAAAATCATGATGATGCAGCGTATTTTAACCGTGCAAAAGGTATTTTACTTCCATTGATGGTTAAGAAACAGAGTACAAATGTAGATGCAGTCAGCGGGGCTACATTTAGTTCCAATGGAATTATCAAAGCGGTACGAAATGCATTAAGCAAAGCAGCGGTTAATAAATCGTCTAGTGACAGCAGTTCTACATCTACGACAAAGGATACAACGAAGAAAGATACAACAGAGAAAGTATCAGGTACATACAAAGATGGTGTTTACGAAGGAACTGGAACAGGATTCAGAGGAAAGATCACTGTCAGTGTCCGCATTAAGAAGAGCAAGATCGTAGAGATTAAACTTGTTAAAAATGAAAAAGATGATGCGGCATATTTTGAACGTGCATGGTCCGAAGTTCCATTTAGTATTATTGCAATGCAGAGTGCAGATACAGATAAAGTTGATGCAGTTAGTGGTGCTACATATAGTTCAAAAGGTATCATGGCAGCAGTCAGAGATGCGTTAAAGAAAGCATTGGCGAAAAAAGATACGGAAACTACAGTAGAAACAAATAATACGAACAATAGTACAAATGATAATAATACGAATACTGATAATTCATCTGAGGATAATACAACAACTGTACCAACAACACCGACAGATCAAACGTATACAGGAAGTGCAGTATGTGAGCCAGATGAAGATGGAGATTTTGACGCATATGATCTTACTATAGAAGTTGTAGTTTCATCTGATGGAAAAGTAAAAGGAATCCAAAATATAAAATGGTCAGATAAAAGCATGCAATCATGGTATAAGGATGCGGAAAAAAAGATAGTTCCTCAATTGATCGCAAATGGTTTGGATACTTCAAAAAATTATGACGTGGTAACAGGAGCAACATGTTCAAGCAATGCCTTGATCAATGCATACAAGAACGCAATTTCAAAGATAAACCAATAGGTAGAGGAACAAAAAAGAGATATGAAACAATTAAAAAAATACAAGCATTTCTTAATGAGACTTCTAAACCTTGTGCTGATCGTTGGAGTGTGTTTTGCATATCATAATATTGCAACGATCCGAGCAGAAAAAGAAGCGAAGATCGTAGCTGAGAACAGTGGTTCGGGTTCATGGAAGGACGGAACTTATGAAGGCAGCGGTCAGGGATTTGGAGGTCAGATCGTTGTGAGTGTGACCATAAAAAATGGTTCCATCGATGACATTCAGATCAAAGAAGCGAAAAATGAAGATAGTGCATATTTGATAATGCAAAAAAAATCATAGATACAATGAAACAAAAGCAGACAGCCGATGTTGATGTAGCCAGCGGAGCAACATACAGCTCAAAAGGTATCATTGCTGCTGTACAGAATGCTTTGAAGGAGGCGTCATAATGAATCTTAGACAAAAGAGAGACTTAAGACGCCTCACTCGGCAGATCATCCAGATCATCTTTTTCCTATGGATGCCGGCATTATATACATCAGCATTTTCTGGTGTGAGGTATGTGATCGAACAGATCAGGCAGGCAAGCCGATCGAGCAGAATGCATTTCTTGTAATGCTGATCGCATTATGTGGATTTACCATTTTATTTGGCAGATTCTTCTGCGGATATGCCTGTGCATTTGGAACCTTGGGGGATGGAATGTATGCCCTATCCCAATGGGTTCAGAAAAAAAGTAAAAAAGAAGCTTCCGTGGGTATCAGAAGAAACAGGACGGAAACTTCAGAAAATGAAATATATAGTATTATTAGTCTTAATGCTGATTTATGCATTAGGATTTACAAAAAAGTTCCATGGAACCAGTCCTTGGGAAGTATTTTCCATGTTGTACACAGGTAAGATTCCAGACGCCAGTTATTTAGCCGGATGGGTCATCTTTGTACTTATACTGGTAGGTATGTGCCTTAAAGAAAGATTTTTCTGCCAATATCTATGTCCAATGGGAGCAATCTTTGCATGGTTACCGACATTGCCGTTTTCCGTACTCGACAGAGACCGAAGCAACTGCATTCCAAAGTGCCGTGCATGTGAGATTAAGTGCCTGTAGATTATCAGATCAAAAGGGACCAGAAGAATGGCGGGGAATGTATCCACTGTATGCAATGTGTGGATGTGTGCCCAAAACAAAATATCCATCTGGGTTCAGGTAAGAAATTAAAAGGTAACGAAATCGTTATCATTCTCCTGAAGCTTGTATTATTTATTGGAGTCTGTATTTTTGCACAAAGTTTGTAAGATAATTGACGAAATAGGAAGGTGTCTGATCACTTATAAAGGCACCTTTCTTAAAAAATGACAGTTAGCTAAAACTAACTAAATGCGAAAAATTCTCAATCAGATTCGGAATATGCAAAAATCAAGATAAATATACAAAGATATTTCAGTACTTATATTTTTGTATGAAGCTATTAACTATTATAACTTGAAGGAGGTTCACATGAGAAAAGGAATGTGGAAAAAAGGTTTAACAGTAGCTATGGCTGCTGCAATGTTGGCAGGACCTGTAAGTGTGCCAGCAGTATTTAACAATGGGGTAGCTGTTGTTAAGGCAGATGAAACAAACAAGGAACAAGATGTCTATGTGTTGATGAATATCCCATATGCTGATTTTTACAAGGCAGAATTAAATAACAATAATGTGAAAGTAGATGTGACAACTTCAGCAACAAAGGCAAAAACAAAAAGTACATTAGCCAACGGATCTTATCATGCAGACAATACTGGAGAGCATATTTCAGGAATCACTTATCCTGTAAAGATCAAAGCAGGAACAGATCTGTCTAAATTAACAAAAATTACAGATGATTCTAAAGTTTCAATTACAGTAAATATGAAAGGAAAGGAAACAACAACAGAATATAAAGGCAAAGATGCTTTATTTGAAAGTGCAGATTATTCATATTATGTATTAAGTACAGCACCAGCGTACTATAAAGAATTAACTGTAAATGAAGATGGGACTTATTCTTTTGGCAAGACTACAGCAACTGAAAAAAAAAGTAGAAGGTGCAGCAATTGAGAAGTTTAAGACATCATCTAAGTATGGAGATTATCAATTAAATTTAAACTTTGATAAGGTTGCGGATAGTGATCAGATCAGTGGGAATACGAAAGTTCTTGCAGCAGTGATCACAACAACTGATGGAACACAATATGGATTAAGACATGTAGAAAATATCTGGAAAGGGACAGAATTTGCATGGGGAACAGGATTTACAACACAGTCTCATGGTTGCCCAATTTCTGGAGAACATTATGCATCTATGATGGGAAAAAAATTGATGCAGTAACATATTATACAGAAAATGGTGTAGTGAAATATGATATTGATGATACATATGTACCATATAAGTTTGATACAAGTGCATTTAAAGTTGAAAATGCAGATGTAACTTCAGGAAGTGCAAAAGTAACTGTGCCAACATTACCAGAAGCGTATGATGCAGAATATGCAGCAGAAGGGTTAACAAACGTCAGTGTTGAAAATGGAACATTAAAATATAATGCAACAGGTGTGAAACCAGGACAGTATACATTAAATGTAACAGATAAAAGCTCAAAATATGCACCATTTAGCACAAGTTTTACCTTAACTACAGATAATGTTGTAGCAGCATATAACAATGATGTTAAAGCACCTGCATTAGTGGCAGCAAAAGATGTGCAGGCAGATGATTTTGCAAACTTTGTAAAAAATATTCAGAAAGTTTCTGTGAACGGAAAAGAGTATGCAGCATCAGGAAAAGGAGCTGTAAAATTGATCAATGCAGATGGAACATTGGTGACAACAGCAGATGCATTAAAAGCAGAAGGTACATATAACATTGTTGTAACAGCGACTGGATATAATAAGACATTAGAATTTACATATACAAACAAGTCAGATACAACAGCAACAAAGCCATCAGATGCTACAACAGCAACAAAGCCTGCAGCTACAACAACAGCAACAAAGCCTGCAGCTACAACAACAGCAACAAAACCAGCAGTAAAACCAGTCAAAAAAGTAACAGTTAAGAAACAGACAGTAAAAGTAAAAGCAGGAAAGAAAAAATTAACAGTTACATGGAAGAAAGACAAAAACGTATCTGGATACCAGATCAAGATCGCAACTAAGAAAAACTTCAAAGGTGCAAAGACATACACAGTAAAATCTTACAAGACATATAAGAAAGTCATCAAGAAGTTAAAAGCAAAGAAAAAATATTTTGTAAAAGTACGTGCATACAAGACAGTAGGAAAATCTAAAGTTTACGGTGCATACAGTGCAGTAAGATCTTGCAAAGTGAAATAATGAAAAAATAAATAGTAGCGTATAGTTTTTTCTGAAAAATAAAAACACGAGATTGCCATAGAAGGTAGCAGTCTCGTGTTTTGTTGTTATCTAATCATAAAGTTTTTAAAAGATCTAAATCCAAATCATATTTATGAGGTATATCAGATCGTAATAGTGTTTTGATGGAATCTTTCTTCAAACGATTATTAATCGTAACATAAGATTTATCAAGCATTTCAGCAATTTCTCTGGCAGACAATGGTTCCAGACCAAATAAAGAATTCTGTAATAGTAAATGAAGAATTCCATAATCCGTTTTATCTTTAAAATTAGACAATAATATTCGCTCGAAATAATGCAAACGTTCTATTTTGTCTTCTAGAGAATCGATTAATGTTTCAATGGATGCAAGAATAATTTCTAGAAAATTTGTAATAAAACCAGTCAGGTCACCACGATTATCAGTATCATTTGTATAATCAAAACTTTTATAATATTTGGAAATATTTTGTTTTATTGTTTTTGCTAAATGATAGCTGATCAGAGGCTCTAACTCCTTGGATAAAAGATAACTGCTGATAAAACGATTTGTTCTTCCGTTTCCATCATAAAATGGATGGATATATCCAAATAGATAATGAAAGACGGAGATTCGAATCAAAGGAGGAATGGATTTATTATGCAATATAAATAAAGCTTTTTCCATACAGGCAATAATTTCGGTTTCTCCAGATATTCCACGGTGAATTTCTTTCATATGTGGACTGTAAACGGAAACAGATTTTTCGAAAAAAAATTCCATCTGGAAGATTCAAAGGATCATTATTTTTAATTTCTTCACTCACTAATTCATTGTAAATATTTCGAATGTCAGAACAATTATGAATTGAAATTTTTTCAGAATTTTTTAGTAAATTATATTTTTGAACTAATCCATAAAGACGCATATTTTTTTGTGTGATCGATTGTGTATTTAATATATCTTGGATCTCACGTCGAGTACTGTTTACACCTTCAATCTCATTTGTAAGTTTTACTTCATCTATAAGACAGGTTTGAGTATACTGTTCCAGAGCAATCTGAGGGAGTCTTGATTTTAAATAGATTAAAGTCTGGGTAAGTTTATAGATTCTTGATGTTAAATTTAAAATTTCGGTAGTTGGGAGTGAAAAGCATGGAAAACCATGAATTTCAAAATCATAATGTAATACTAATTCATTTTCATATCGGGAAGATAGATAGATTCAAATTGATTTCGGTTTGTATATCGATATTTTTTTTAAAAATGTGATAATCCATAGTTGTCCTCCTTAAAAAATATAAAGTGAATTTTAATAATAATAGAAGTATAACATAAAAAAATTAAA
>ENA-OQLB01000525-OQLB01000525.1-human-gut-metagenome-genome-assembly--contig:-NODE-525-length-21243-cov-7.474190_pt1 | contig 21243 bp, 27 predicted proteins | sample MGYA00242656_ERZ504813 | MGnify/ENA primary metagenome ERZ504813 (study PRJEB26092, sample SAMD00036388) | human gut metagenome | host: Homo sapiens | study: EMG produced TPA metagenomics assembly of... | reverse complement strand
GGCTCTCGAAAGTCCTCCTCCGTGGCCAGGACCGGATCGATTTGGTGTAGTCCGCCGTGTTGTACCGGTGGTTGGAATGGGCCTCAAAAATGGGGTTCAAATAGAGGCAGGTGACATGGAGGGATTTTAAATAGGGCAGCTTTCCTCAATCCCCCTTAAGGTGCCCCCGAAGTAGTCGGAATTGGTCACCTCACCCCGTTCGTTGGGCCGCCAATAGGGCTGGCCGCCCCAGTCCTCTCGGATGGTCCGGTCTGGAAAGGGATTATTCACCGGACCTCCGGGCGGTAAAATCGATCGGGAAAAATTTGATAGAAAATACCGCCGCAAAGCCAGCCCGGGGTCTGAAAGCCCTTTTCATACACCGTAAGCTGCCAAAATGTTCCCGAGGAAAGGGCTCCCTTTCCCCCTTCCCCTTTCAGAAGAGGCATCCGGCCCCGGCAGGTCTCCAGTTCAAACCGGTACCAGTAAAGCCCGGACTCCGGCGGGGCAAAGTCACATTCCCAAAATTCATGGCCGTCCCCGTCCATGCCGCACCAGAACATGCTGCTGACCATATCGTTTTTGCTCTTATCATCCTGCACCAGCAGGTAGGACGCGGAGCATCTTAAATCTCTGGGAAGCCGTATTTTAAAATGAATCCGGGTTTCCTCCTCCACCGCTCCGACAGGCCGGCGGTGGAAGGGGTCCCGGGAATCAAACAGCTGGTTCATGCTGGTCGTCTCCTTCCTGGGGAAATATTTAAGGAAAAGAAGCATTAGGCAAGGCGGAGCCGCCGGAGGGCCTGTGAGGGGCGGAAAAGACCTCCATTTCCCCGCCTTTTTTTCCGGAACGCGTTTTAGAGCCCCTCTCGTACCAGGAAACCGGCGGAAAACGGCCGCGGCATAGGGTTCTCCGGAACTCCGCGCCGGAGTGCTGTCCGGCAGGCGGCGCTGGAAACCGGAGCTGCGGCTCCAGACCGAGAGCTCCCGGCGGCCCCGCTTGATCCTTCGCTTTCAGGCGGAAAATAAAGCCGGCAGGCCCGATGATTGGGAAAACGGGCCTAAAGCGGAAACAGCCGGACAGGCGGCTTCACACAGGCCCGTTTGGTGATTCGATGGAATCGTGTCGTCCGCCTCACACGGAGGGAAAAGGATAAAAACAAAAGAAGCTTTGCTGAATTACGGAAAAGGGAAATAGTATCCGTGGGCCTGCGAGCCCGCTATCGCGTTATTTCGCCCTTGACCGGGGAGGCGCCCCAGATATCCCGGGCGTATTCCCGGATCGCCCGGTCCGCGGCGAACCGGCCCGCCTGGGCGATGTTTACCAGGGACATCCGGTTCCAGGCAGTCTGGTCCTTATAAACCTGACTTGCCTTCTCCTGGACGGCCGCGTAATCGCTGTAATCCGCCAGCACCATATAACGGTCGGTGCTCAGCAGGTTTTGGGTGATTTTCTCAAATTTCATGCCGTTGAACCCGGAAACCGACATTTCGTCGATAGCCTTTTTCAAGGCGGGATTGTTGTTATAGCACAGATAGGGATTATAGCCGTTCTGCCGCAGGAGGTTCACCTCGGGAGTGGTCATGCCGAACAGGAACATGTTCTCGCTGCCGACGGCCTCGTGAATTTCCACATTGGCTCCATCCAGAGTGCCCAGAGTGATGGCGCCGTTGATCATCAGCTTCATATTACTGGTGCCAGAGGCCTCGGTGCCCGCCAGAGAGATCTGCTGGCTGATCTCCGCCGCCGGATTCAGAATCTCGGAAACGGTAACCCGGTAATCCTCCAGGTAAATAACCTTTAATTTATCCTTCATGGCCGGGTCCTTGTTGATGGCCTCGCCAAGCTCCGCGATAAAACGGATAATCTCCTTGGCGAAATAGTAGCCGGGCGCCGCCTTGGCGCCAAAGAAATAGGTTTTAGGGGTGAAGTCGGCATTGGGGTTCTCCCGCAGCCACTGGTAGGTGGAGAGAATGTGCAGGCCGTTCAGCAGCTGGCGCTTGTATTCGTGCATCCGCTTGACCTGGCAGTCAAAGATGGAATTGGGATCGATCACCACTCCGTTTTGCTGCTTCACATAAGCGGCCAGGCGCTTTTTGTTCTCCAGCTTGATTTTTTTGAGCTTTTCCAGCACAGCGGGGTCGTTTTTATAGGCCATCAGCTTTTTCAGCTCCGCGGCGTCATAGACATAGCCGTCTCCGATCAGCTCGGTGACCAGGGAGGCCAGGCCCGGATTAGCCTGGTTCAGCCAGCGGCGGTGAGCGATGCCGTTGGTCACGTTTTTAAACTTATCCGGCATGACCTGGTAGAAATCCTTAAAGACGGTTTCCTTTAAAATCTCGCTGTGGAGCTTGGAAACCCCATTGATGGAGTGAGAGCCGATTACCGCAAGGTTGGCCATGCGGACGATGCCGTCGTTGAGCACCGCCATGCGGCCCACCTGACAGCCGTCCAGGCCCAGGTCGTGCATCTGGGCGCAGAAGCGGCGGTTAATCTCCTCGATGATCTGATAGTTTCTGGGCAGGCGCCGCTTGAACAGCTCCTGGTCCCAGCACTCTAACGCCTCGGCCATCACCGTATGGTTGGTGTAAGCCACCGTCCGGGTCACGATGTCCCAGGCTTCATCCAGCCGTAGCCGCATTCATCCAGAATGATCCGCATCATTTCGGAGATGGTCAGCACCGGATGGGTATCGTTTAAGTGGATCGCCACCAGATCCGGCAGGTTCTCCAGACTGCTGTAGGTCCGCAGATGGCGGTGGATAATATCTGAATGGTGGCGGAAACTAAGAAATACTGCTGGGAAAGCCGCAGGCTTTTACCCTCCGGATGGTTATCCTCTGGGTAAAGCACCTTGGTAATGACCTCTGCCATGGCGTTCCGCTCCATGGCCCGCAGATAGTCGCCGCCGTTGAACAGCTTCATGTCAAATTCCTCGGACTTGGCAGCCCACAGCCGCAGCCGGCTGATCCCCTTGCCGTCCTTGCCGGAAACCATCATATCATAGGGCACCGCCAGAATCTTGGTGGCGTCCTTTACCTCGATGGAGTGAAAGCTGCCATCCCAGCGCTCCTCCAGGTGGCCGTTGAAATTGACGGTCACCGCCTTTTCCGGATGGGCCTGCAGCCATACGGCGCCGCCGGGCAGCCAGAAATCCGGAAGCTCAGTCTGCCAGCCGTCCACCAGCTTTTGACGGAAAATACCATATTCATACCGCAGGGAGTAGCCCATAGCCGGATATTTCTGGGTGCCAGGCCGTCTAAAAAGCAGGCGGCAAGCCTTCCCAGTCCGCCGTTGCCCAGGCCGGCGTCAGGCTCCTGGTTATAAATATTCTCCAGCTTCAGGCCCATGCTGCTCAAAGCCGAGGAAACCGCGTCCTCCAGGCCCAGATTGTAAAGGTTGTTCCGCAAGGAACGGCCCATGAGAAATTCCATGCAGAGATAATAGACCTGCTTGCGGTTTTCCTTTTCCGCCTGATCAATGAATTCCTTGCGGCCCTCGGTCATCAGATCCCGCAGAATTAAAACCACGGCTTTATAGTAATGCTCGTCAGTGGCCTCGGCGGGCGTCACCCCGAAATTGTGGGAAAGCTTTGCCACGATCAGCTCCCGGATTTCACTGGCGGATAGTTTGTAGTTCATAGCGCACCTCCAAAAATTTAGGTTTTCCCGTTTCTCTTATCGGGATTCTAGAAAAATTATACCTGATCGTTCCCCGCAATTCAAGGGAACCGGCGCTCTGGGACTTGCCGTTTGGGAATTTTCAGCAGATTAAAACCATTCTTCCCGCAAACCGGCCGGAAAATTTGTATCACATTCAAGGTCTTTTTTACAGTGGGACAGGCAGGGCTTAACCCAGGAAGAACCTGTTAAAAATTCCTTTCACACAGCCGTCCCCCTGGGAAAAGGGCGGCAGGCCGGCGGCGGAAAAAACTTAAGGCTTAAATTAAGGCCCAAAACTTGATATTCAATAAAAATCCTTTATAATAAAATTAAGTATCCATAAAAAACTGATAGAATGGGAAAAGCTGCCGAAAAGGCTGATGAACAGGAAGGGGCTGCTGTTATGGCGAAAAACAGAATTAAGATTAGTATCCTTGGATCTGATTATATTATTGCCTCGGAAGAGGAAGAAAATTACGTCCGCCAGATCGCGGCGGAGACAGAAAAGCGGATCGCGGGCATTACCAGGGACAACCCCCGGCTGTCCGTGACCATGGCGGCGGTGCTGGCGGCCCTTGATTACTGCGACGAGGCGGTCAAGGCCACCGAGAGCGCCGATAACCTGCGCTCCCAGATCAAGGACTACCTGGAGGATTCCTCTCAGGCCAGAATGGAAGCGGATGAAGCCAGAAGGGAAAATGAAAAGCTGAAAAAGGAGGTCCAGACCCTGCGTTCCAGGCTGGAGCACCAGGCCGCGGAGCCGAAAAAAAGCGCTCAGGTGCCGGGCAGAACCGTAGCCGCCCCGGCGCCCATCTCCCGGCCTGCCGGGCAGAACCGCGCTTACAGCCAGCCGGCGCCGGAGCAGAAGGAGAAAAGCACGCTGGATCAGGAAATCATGGAGTTTTTCCAGTCAGGCGAGGCGGAGGAATAGTTCCTTGAGGGAAGCCGGATGAGGGCCGGGCTCCTTCCCGCTTCTTTATTCCCCGCTGTTCCCGGCGGCCTGCGAGGACTCCCGCGCGTCCCCGGCCGCCATAGAAAAACGCCGCCGGGCTGTTCCGGCTGTTCCGCCGGCGCCGCCGGGACAAAGGATTTGTGTGTTTACGAAAAAGGAGTTGTAGCGTAGCTTGAGCCAGCCGATCGAAATTTTAGCCCCCGCCGGGGATGGAAAGCATATATCCGGCGGTCCGCATGGGCGCGGACGCCGTTTACCTGGGAGCGGAGCAGTTCAGCGCCAGGGCGGGCGCCAGAATTTCAGCCGCCAGGAGCTGAAGGAGGCGGTAGAATACTGCCATATCCGGAACGTGAGGGTGTACCTCGCCGTCAATACCCTGCTGAGGGACCCGGAGCTGAAAACAGCCCTGAGCCTGGCGGAGTACGCCGCCTCCCTGCCGGTGGACGGCTTTATCGTTCAGGATGTGGGGTTTGCCTCCTTACTGCGGGAGGCGGCGCCGAAAATCCGGCTGCACGCCTCCACCCAGATGTCGGTTCACACACCAGCCGGCGCCGCCGCGCTTTATGACGCCGGCTTTTCCCGGGTGGTGCTTTCCCGGGAGCTGTCCCTAGAGGAAATCAAGGAAATCCATAACGCCTCCCCCATCGAGCTGGAGGTATTCGTACACGGCGCTTTGTGCATGTCGGTCTCGGGACAGTGCTATTTCAGCGCCATGCTTGGCTCCCGCAGCGGAAACCGGGGCCAGTGCGCCCAGCCCTGCCGCCTGCCCTTCTCTGTGGAGGGCGGCACCGGCTATGACCTGAGCCTGAAGGATTACTCCATCGTTTCCCGCCTTAAGGAGCTGGAGGCGGCCGGGGTGGCCTCGGCAAAGATCGAGGGCAGGATGAAGCGCCCCGAATATGTGGCCGCCGCCACCGCCGTGTGCCGGTACGCCGCCGACGGAAAGGAAATTCCGGAGGAGCTGGCCCAAAAGCTGGAGGCGGTGTTTTCCCGGTCCGGATTCACCGACGGCTATCTTACCGGAGAGCTGGGCAGAGGAATGTTCGGCATCCGGCAGAAGGAAGACGTAGAGGCCGCCACCAGCGATGTGCTGAAGGAGCTGCGGCAGTTATATAAGGATGAAAAACAGACGATCCCCCTGGATTTCCGGGTGGAGATTCATAAAGGAAGGCCCGCGGCCCTTCACGGCAAGGACTCGGAAGGCCACAGCGCCATGGCCCAGGGACCGGCGCCCCAAAGGGCGGAAACCCTGGCGGTCACCGAGGCGCGGTGCCTGGAGCAGCTGCAAAAAACAGGAGGCACCCCTTTTTCTGCCGCAGGCTGGACGCCACATTGATCCGGGGCTGTCACTGCCGGTATCCGAGCTGAACCAGATGCGCCGGGCCGTGGTGGAAAGCCTGGAAAAGCAGAGAGGGCAGAGAAGGCCGGCGCCGTTTTCCACCGTGGCGCCGCCCAAGGGGGAAAACCACCAGGCGTCGAAAAAGCAGAAGCTGCGGGTTTGGTTTGAACATGACCGGGTGCCGGACTGCATGAAGGGCTGCGACCTGGTTTACGTGCCGCTGTCCACCCCGCCCCAGCGGCTGGAGGAGCTTTTGAACCAGGAGGTAAATCTGGCGGTCCACATGCCCCGGGGCATGTTCGGCCGGGAGGATGCGGTCCGCCGCCAGCTTGCCCAAGCGGAGGAGATCGGCGTGAGCCACGTGTGGGTGGGCAATTTAGGGGCGCTGGCCCTTGCCCAGGAAACGGATATGTTTATCCACGGCGGGTTCAGCCTGAATATTTTCAACACAGCCTCCGTAGAATGGTGTGAGGACAACGGCCTCAGCGACGTGGAGCTTTCCTTTGAGCTGACGGCGGAGCAGGCCAGGCGAATCGGAGGAAGCTTCCCCGGGGCCTGATCGCCTACGGCCGCCTGCCGCTGATGCTCACCCGGAACTGTCCCAACAGGAACGGGGCGGGCTGCTCCGGCTGCGGGGACGCCTCCTCCTTAAAGGATCGGAAAGGGGTTTCCTTTCCGATGATTTGCGATCATATTTGCACACAAATTCTCAATTCCGTACCGTTGGAGATGGAAGACCGGAAATCCGACTTTTCCGGGATGGATTTCACCGTTTTAAGATTTACTGTGGAAAACTCTGTGGAAAGTGAGGAAAAATTTCACGCTTTCCACAGCGGACAAGCCCCTAAAGATGGCTTCACGCGTGGATTATATTATCGAGGTGTGGATTAAACTGTCGAATTTTTAAGAAACCGTTAGAAGCTGGGGAAAACTCTGTTACCGGATGGTTAATTTGTGAAAAAGGAATCATAACGGCTGGATAAGCCTCCGAAAAGGCTTTGATTAATTTTGAAGAGCGCCCGGCCGGAGGGGCCTGCGCAAAGAGGCCTGAAAAACCCCGCGCGGAATCATGATAAATTTTTTAAGCGCCGGCTATCTATAAGGCCTCAGATGGAAAAAGGGCCGGAGAAAAACGAAGCAAAGGGCCCGCGGCGCGCGTGATACAGAAAGGCCTCCTCTGATTCCCGGCCCTAGCAGGCAGCCTCTTTTCAGAGGATGCCCAAAAGGAATCTTACCGTCTTCTTATAGCCTAAAAACATCTTTCCTATCAGATTACTGCACAGACAGGGAGCGATTGCTTATGGAGCAGATTTTAAAAATAAAAAATGAGGCCCGGGGCGGAGGTGCCTCAAAGAGCCACGGAAGCGCCGCCGGCCTGGATCTGCGGGCATGTATCGACGCCCCCGTCACCCTGGCGCCCGGCGGCCTGGCTATGATCCCATCCGGATCGCCGTCAGCTGCCGGGCAGCGGCTATGCCGCTTTCGTATTCGCCCGCAGCGGACTGGGGGTAAAGCATGGGATTTCTCTGTCCAATGGGGTCGGGGTTATCGACAGCGACTACCGGGGAGAAATCTGTGTGGGCCTGTGCAACCTGGGAACCCAGCCCTATGAGATCCAGCCTGGAGAACGGATAGCCCAGCTCGTGGTTATGCCTGTATGCCCCCTGCCTGTGCAGGAGGCGGCGGAGCTGGATCAGACCCAGCGGGGCGCGAGCGGCTTCGGCTCCACGGGAAGAAGCTGAGGATAGGCCGCTCCGCCAGGGACGGACGGCTTCGGCTCCACGGGGAGCAGGAAAAGGCCTGCCCCGCCGGAAGCGAGACTGCCGAAATGGGGAAGGACAAAGCCGAGCTCCGCTCAGAGACCGCGAAGCCTGTGTGCCTCAGAGAAAAGACTGAAATCTGTCTTGGCCGAGGGGCGTTTTGAGTTGAGGAAAATAGCAGAGGACAGGCTTGCCTTGCCCGGCGGGAACCCCCGGTTTTATGAGAGCCGCCGAAAGCAAGCGCGCCGTATCGATGCTGGCGGCGGGGCGGATAAGCGTATCTCCTCCACCGGCATGAATGAAATCGGCGGAGGCTCAGCGGAAGCCGCTTTGAAGCTTTCCGGCGCGCTGAAAACCAAGGCCGCGGCCTCGGTTTTGTGCCTTTCAGATAGTCCTGGCAGGAAAAGAAAACCAGAATTATGTAAATTATGGAAATTTTTAAAAAATTTGTAACGGCGGGAATTATTTGTTGAGAATTTATCGGTTTCGGGGTATAATGTATCCATATGCAGAACAAAAAAGACATGGAATCTATCAATAAGAGATGAAGGGGAAAATAAATTATGTTTTCAAAAGACATCGGAATCGACCTGGGTACCGCCAACACCCTGGTTTTCATGAAGGGCAAAGGAATCGTTATGCGGGAGCCGTCCGTTGTCGCGGTGGATGTCCGCTCTGATACCGTTTTGGCCGTAGGCTCCCAGGCAAAGGAAATGATCGGCCGCACCCCCGGCTCTATCGTGGCTGTCCGCCCCCTGAAGGACGGCGTAATCGCTGATTTCGACATTACCGCCACCATGCTGAAGCACTTATCCGCAAGGCGGTAAAGGCGTCTCTGTTCAGCAAGCCCAGAGTGGTGGTGTGTATTCCCTCCGGCGTCACCGAGGTTGAGCGCCGGGCCGTTGAGGACGCCGCCAGACAGGCCGGCGCCGCGGAAGTGGATTTGATCGAGGAGCCTATGGCCGCGGCGATAGGCGCGGGCCTGCCTGTGGCGGAGCCTACCGGCAGCATGGTGGTAGACATCGGCGGAGGCACCTCCGAGGTGGCCGTGATCTCCCTGGGGGATATCGTCACCGCCTGTTCCGTGAGAGTGGCCGGAGACAAATTCGACGAGGCAATCATCTCTTATGTAAAGAAAAAATACAACCTGCTCATTGGCGAACGCACCGCTGAGGAAATCAAGATCAGCATTGGTTCCGCTTATCCCTATGAGGATGAGGGCAGCGTGCAGATCAAGGGCCGCAACCTGGTGGACGGCCTGCCGAAAAATGTGACGATTTCCGCCTCCGAGGTCCGGGAGGCGCTGGCCGATCCGCTGGTGACCATTGTGGACGCGATCAAGAGCACCCTGGAAAAAACTCCCCCGGAGCTTTCCGCGGATATCATCGACCACGGCATTATGCTGACCGGCGGCGGCGCGCTGCTCAGAGGCCTGGATCTTCTGGTGGCCCAGGAGACCGGTATGCCCGTGCACGTGGCGGAAAGCCCCCTGGACTGCGTAGTAGACGGCACTGGAAAGCGGCTGGAGGTCACCATGCCCAAGGAGTATTATAAAACCAGAAGGCGTTAACGAAAAACCATACAAAGCGCGGCGGCAGGAGGAAAATATCCTATCGATCTTTTCCTTCCGCCGCTTTTTATTCCCCGGCGGCCTGAGTGGGTTCCTAAGAGCCGTTGGCTTCGGCGGCAGGAAAAAGCGGCGGAGCAAACAGGAGAAAGGAATGACTTTTGGCACGCTTGGCGCGCCGTGCGGCCGCAGCCCTGAGAGGCTTATACATGCCTGGAGCTGAAAGGAAAAAGGGGGCTTCAGGTTCCCCGGTAAAGGAGGTTTCACAGGTGAGAGATTTTTTTAAGAGCCGGAGCTTCAAGGTTCTGGCGGGCGTGGTATTGGTGCTGCTGGGCGTGGTGCTGTTTACCGCCGCTACAGGCCGTTCGTTTTTGTCATCCCTGATGGCTTTGTCACCACGCCGGTCCAGCAGATCTCCAGCCAGGCCGCGGGCGCGGCGGGAGCCGTGGGGCCCAGTGGAAAGACCATCGAGGAGCTGGAGGCGGAAAACGCCGAGCTGAAGGAGAAGCTTAACCAGATGATCGCCCTGACCGTGGATTATTACGATATCAAACGGGAAAACGAGCAGAATGTCAAATACCTGGAGCTGAAGGAGCAGAAAAAGGATTACCAGTTCGCGCTGGCCTCTGTGATCGGCAGAGACCCGGCGGATCTGTTCTACGGCTTTACCATCGATCAGGCTCCTTGTCCGGGATTGAGAAAAACGACCCGGTGATCACCGACCGGGGCCTGGTGGGATGGGTTTCGGCGGTTTACCCCACCTACAGCCATGTGACCACCATTTTGTCTCCGGAAACCAATGTCAGCGTGCTGGATCAGGTGACGCAGGATACCGGCGTAGTGGCGGGAAGTCTGGAATACGCCGCAGCCGGCCAGGTAGAGATGCGTTTTCTGACCGCTGAAAATAAGCTGAAGGCCGGGGATATTATCGTGACCTCCGGCGTGGGAGCGTTTACCCCGGAGAGCTGCCGGTGGGCGAGGTTGTGGAAAAAAGGCAGGAGGAAAACGCCGATTCCATTACGGCGGTGATCCAGCCCTATGAGGACATCAAAACGCTGACCAACGTGTGCGTGATCACCGAGTTCCTGGGCCAGGGCTCCACAATGCCGGAGGTGGCGTCTCCTGACGACAGCTCCAGCCAGGCGGAGGAATAACCATGGCGCTGAAATATAAAGTGATCCGCTGCGTGGCCTATACCATTGAGATTATTTTACTGTTTATCCTTCAGGAGCTTCCCTACCTGATGCCCAGCCTGCTGGGAGTGCGGCCCCTTTTGCTCATCGCCGCCCCTATGACCATCGCTATTTTGGAAAATGAAAAAATAGGCCTGGGCTTCGGCGTGTTCGCCGGCCTGCTGATGGATATGGGCTATGGATCGGTCATCGGCTTTCACGCGATTGTTTTGGGCGTGCTGGCTTTTTCATCGGCCTGCTGGCGGTAAACCTGGTGAAAACCAACGTGCTTACCTCCCTGCTCTGCACCGCGGCCGCCGTGTTCGCCGTCATTTCCCTCCATTTCGTGTTTTTCTATTTGCTGCGGGGCTACGGCATGGCCTCTTACGCCTATCAGAAATATTACCTGCCAATGATGCTGTACAGCTTTTTGCCCACGCCTATCCTATATTATTTCAACAAAGCCTTTGTAGTGGCGTCCGGGAACGGGAAACGATCTGATCCTATCCGTCAGGAAGAAGCGGAACGGGAAAAGCTCCGCCGCACAGTATGACCGCATGACCATCCGATAAGCGGCCGCTGATAAGAATCCGGACAGTACATTAGAAAGCTCACATCCTGCCAACCGGCTGCAGAAAGGAGTATCCATGGAAGAGAACAACAAGGAAAAAAAAGGCCAGTCCGTTCGAGTTTTAGCCTTGGTGCTGGGAATTTTGGCTGTTTTTGTAGTGTTCGGCGCGCAGCTGGTCAACTGGCAGCTGGTCCACGGCGCCCAATACCGCGCCCAGGCGGACAGCACCAATATTTATACAGTAAAAAAGGACGCCTCCCGGGGGGAAATCCTGGATGCCAACGGCGTCAGCCTGGCGGTGAATGAAACCGGCTACAAGGTGGTGTTCAATAACCTGTATGTCCCCAAGGGTTCCCTGAACGCCACAATTCTCCAGCTGGTGGCCCTGTTTGAGTCCCGGAATGAGGAGTGGATCGACAGCTTCCCTATTGTGGTGGATGAAAACGGCAATTTCGCCTTCAAGCAGGACGACGGGGATGGTACGGTGGATTCGGCGATCAGCCTGCTGAAAAGCGACTACCGTTTGCAGCAGTACGCCACCGCCGAGGAGTGCATCAACCTGATGGCCAGCGACCAGTGGTACGACTGCGAGGGCTACAGCAACAGCGATAAGCGCTCGATTTTGGCGGTGCGCTACAATATGGCGAAAACCGGCTACAATAACGAAAATAAGTACACCTTCGCCGAGGGAATTTCCAACGAAATGGTGGCGATTGTCTCGGAAAACAGCCAGAAAATGCCCGGGGTTTCGGTGGAAACCTACTCTGAGCGGAAATACGCAAACGGCAGCCTGGCCACCAATATTGTGGGATATATCGGCGCGATTGATCCAGACACCTATGAGGAGAAAAAGGATACCGGCGATTATCAGCTGGACTCTAAAATCGGCATTGAGGGCATCGAGGCGGCCTGGAGGATAAGCTGGTGGGACACCGGGGCGAGCAGCTGGTGGAGGTGACCCCTAACGGCACCATTGTCAGCGAGACGGAAAAGACGCCGGCGACCTCCGGCAACACGGTGTATCTGACCATTGACGCCCGGCTGCAGAAGATCGCGTTGGACGCTTTAAAGGAAAACGTGGAGGCCGCCAGAAGGAGGAAAGCTACGGCTCCCAGTGTACCGGCTCCGTGGTGGTGCTGGATGTAAATGATTTCAGCGTTTTGTGCGCCCAAAGCTATCCCAATTACGATTTGGACAAATATATGAACGATCCCCAGTACCGTGAGGACCTGCTGCTGAACAAGGACGGTCAGAACGCCATGTGGAACCGGTGCTTTTGGCAGGGCTACCCGATCGGCTCGGCTATGAAGCCGGCGGTGGCGCTGGCGGCGCTTCAGGAGGGCGTGATCGACACCTCCACCCAGTTCCGGTGCGGGTATACTTATTATAACGCCGATATGCCGGACTTCCATCCTTTGTGCATGGGAACCCACGGCTATCTGAACGTAATCGAGGCACTGACGGTATCCTGCAATATTTTCTTTTACGATACCGGCTATAACCTGGGCATTGACAATATGAACCTTTACCAGAGAAAGCTGGGCCTGGGAGAACTGACCGGCGTTGAGATTTATGAAAGCGACGGAACTGGCGGGTCCGGACGAAAAAGAGGACTGGTACGGCGGAGATACCATCATGGCGGCCATCGGCCAGTCGGATAACCTGATCACTCCGGTGCAGCTCGCCACCTACGCGGCAACCATCGCCAATAACGGCACCCGGCTGCGCACCCATGTGGTGGATAAAATCACCGATTACAGCCGGCAGACCGTGCTGGAGGAAACTAAGCCAGAGGTAGTGGAAGAAAACATTTTTGACCAGGAAGTGCTGGAAACCGTAAAGGGCGCCATGCGCAACGTGGTGACCAGCCCGTCCGGTACCGGTTATTACAGCTACGGTTCCTATGAAATCCCGATCGCGGCGAAAACGGGAACGGCCCAGACCTATCTGCCTAACAGCAACGAATATGACGTGGATAATATTACGCTGATCGCCTACGCCCCTTACGACGATCCCCAGATCGCCATCGGCATCATTATGGAGCACGGCGGAAAAAGCGTTTACGCCGCCAACGTGGCAAAAGCGATCATGGATGGATATTTCCATCCGGAAACCATGCCGGAAGTTGAATAATGTCATAGATTAGTGGAAAAAATTTCGTCGTTTTTTTCACAGAAAATTCAAAAAAACGCTTTGACGTATTGCTTTTTTTGTGTTAACATGTTAAATATGAGGGTAATATCAGTATGGGAACAATCACAGTAATCACATCAGGAAAAGGCGGCGTGGGAAAATCCGTGTTTACGGCCGGGCTGGGGTACGCTTTAGCCGGCAGAGGAAGGCGGGTTTTGCTTGTGGACTGCGACGCCGGGCTGCGAAGCCTGGACTATATGCTTGGCATCGGGGAAAAGCTGGTGTTCGACCTGGCCGACCTGGTAAAGGGCAGCTGCCGCCCCGCCGACGCAGTTTACGAAAGCCCGGTGAAAGGGCTTTATCTGCTGCCAGCTCCGCTGGAAACAGAGGATGTGGTCAGCCCCAGGCTGATGAAGCCGCTGATCCATGCGTTCGCACCCTATTACGACCACATTGTGATCGACTGCCCCGCCGGGTTTGGCAGAGGCTTTCGGGCCGCCTGCGCTCCGGCCGGCAGAGGAATTGTGGTGGCGAATACGGATCCGGTTTGTATCCGAAATTCTCAAAAGGCGGGCAGGCTGCTGCGGGAAGCCGGCATCCAGGAAACCCGTCTGGTGATCAGCCGGTTTTCGGAAAAAGCTTCCGCCGGCTCAACTGCTTTGAGGATTTAGACCAAGTGATTGATGAAACTGGACTGCAGCTTCTGGGAATTATTCCCGAGGATTTGTCTGTGGTGGAAGCTGTGGTTCACGGCAAGCCCATTGTAAACGCGAAAAACGCTCCTGCCGCGCAGCGTTCGGCCGGGTGGCCGCCCGTTTCGAAGGGGAAAATGTTCCTTTGCTCCATTTTCATAATTAGTCATTCTCTTGCACTTGGATAAACTCTACCGATCATTCTATTTTTAGGAGGGAACTGTTGAAATGAATATAGCTTTGATTTCCCATGACGCGAAAAAAGAACTTATGGTGCAATTTTGTATCGCTTACTGCGGCATCCTAAGCCGGCACAACCTTTGCGCGACGGGCACAACCGGCAAAATGGTCAGCGAGGCCACAGGGCTGACCATCCAAAAATTCCTCTCCGGCTCTCAGGCGGCGACCAGCAGATCGCGGCGCGCATCGCCTGCAATGAGGTGGATCTGCTCCTGTTTTTCCGGGATCCCTTGGATCCCAAACCCCATGAGCCTAACGACATCAACCTGCTCCGCCTCTGCGATATGCATAATATCCCGGTGGCTACCAACATTGCTACCGCCGAGGTTCTGATCCACGGCCTGGAAAGAGGAGACCTGGATTGGCGCAATATTTTAAACCCAAGATATTAATTTGTAATGCTCTCTGAAAGGAGCCCAACCCCGCAGCCCCCCTTAGCTTTTGGAACCGGGGGCAAGCTTGGCTCCGGAAAATTAAAAACGAAAACAAAGCTTTGACCGGGAGGAGTATTTTCTTCGCTCGCCCAGAGAGAGCGCGAACGGCGGTTCCGCCGGGCTGGAAGCGCGCTTGCGACGGTACGTGGAAAAGAAAGACGCCCGTTAGCTGATCCCGCGCCTGAAGGCGAAGGGAATCCGGAAGGTTCTCCGTTATCAGAACGCTAAAGCGGGCGCAGTGCGCCCGGAATTAGGGTGGCACCACGAGGCAAAGGCCTTCGTCCCTATCCCCGTCAATTATATTGGCGCGGATAGGACGAAGGCCTTTTTATGGAGCGGAAAACGAGACCTTCGCGGCGGGGGTCATGAGATGATTTTACCGCCCGGCTTTAAACGGCTTAAAAACCAGAGACCCGCTGAACCCTATTTCAGTGAAATAAAAACAGAGGTATCAAATGACAGGATAAAAAAATAATAAAAATTCTGGAGAAAGCGCCAAGGGGCAGCTAATCCAGCAAGCAGGCCCCGTGTTTTCCACAGGGTGAAAAACGCGTGCGGAAGGATAAAAAATCACAGCGGAGGACGACGCGCCCGCTGAGCGGGCGCGCCATGCGCGAAATAAAAAAGGAGGAAGTTATGGGATTGTTGACAAAGGGGCCGAGAGGGACCCAGGATGTTCTGCCGAAGGAGAGCTATCAGTGGCAGGTGGTGGAGGACGCTATGCGCCGGATTTGCAGCGCGTATGGCTTTAAGGAGATCCGCACACCAGTGTTTGAGCATACGGAGCTGTTCCAGCGGTCGGTGGGAGAAACCACGGATGTGGTGCAAAAGGAGATGTATACCTTCCAGGATAAAGGCGGACGCTCTATCACTCTGAGGCCGGAGGGCACCGCCGGCGCGGTGCGGGCTATGGTGGAGCACGGCTTGTATAACGACGCCCTGCCCATCAAGGCGTACTATTTTACCTCCTGCTACCGGTATGAAAAGCCCCAGGCCGGACGGCTGAGAGAATTTCACCAATTCGGCGTGGAGGTATTCGGCGCCGGAGCGCCGTCGGCGGACGCGAGGTGATCTGCCTGGCGAAATCTGTGTTCGACGTGCTGGGAGTTAAAAACCTGTCGCTGGAGATCAACTCCATCGGATGCCCGAAATGCCGGGCCGAGTACCACAAGGCGCTGAAGGAGTATTTTCAGGGCTATCAAGACCAGCTGTGCGAAACCTGCCTGGGCAGGCTGGATAGGAATCCTATGCGGATTCTAGACTGCAAAAGCCCGGTCTGCTCTAAGATCGCCGAGGGCGCGCCGGTCATGCTGGATTACCTGTGCGGCGAGTGCAGGGAGCATTTTGAAGGCGTCAAGACCTGCTGGATACCATGGGAATTGCCTATACGGTGAACCCCACGATTGTCCGGGGCCTGGATTATTATACCAAGACCGTGTTTGAATTTGTCTCTACCGGCATCGGCGCTCAGGGCACTGTGTGCGGCGGCGGCCGCTATGACGGCCTGGTAGAGGAAATAGGCGGGCCGTCTATGCCGTCGCTGGGCTTCGGCTTAGGCCTGGAACGGCTGATGCTGGTGCTCGCTCAGCCTGACAGCGCTTTGGCGGCGGTAACGCCCCCAACCTGCGACCTGTACGTGGCCTCTCTGGGTGATAAGGCCAAGGCCCAGGCGTTCCGGCTGGCGGAGCTGGTGCGGACCACCTCCCTGAACGCCGAGTGCGACCTGGTGGGCAGGAGCCTGAAAGCCAGATGAAATACGCCGATAAGCTGGGAGCTAAGTTCAGCCTGGTGCTGGGAGACAGCGAGCTGGAGGAGCAAAAGGCCAAGGTGAAAAATATGGCCACCGGCGAACAGAAAGAGATCTCTCTGGGGGAAAGCTTTGTGGACGAGTTTACCCAGATCTATTTCGACGCGCAAAGCAGTCTGAGCTTATAAGCGGATGAAACGGGCTTCCGGCGCGGACTGGCACACGGCGTCGGGCCGCGTTTTGGCAGACAGCCCGGAAAAAACAAATGCGCCGCAAAGAAGGCTCGGAACAGGCAGGCCTCTGACGGCCTGTGAAAAATCGATACCGACAAAAAACCACGGGAAAATCACAGGAAAACGGAAGGAAGAAATCATATGGCAGAAGTGATGACAGGACTGAAAAGAACCCACTACTGCGGAGAGCCGAGGCTTTCCGACGTGGGCAAGGAGGTTGTGGTATGCGGATGGGCCCAGCGGCAGCGCGACCTGGGACAGCTGATTTTCATCGACCTGCGCGACCGCACCGGCATTATACAGCTGGCCTTTGACGACCACACGGACAAGGAAATTTTCGGCAAGGCTTCGGCGTCCGGGCAGAATTTGTGCTGGCGGCCAAGGGCGTAGTGCGGGAACGCTCCAGCAAAAACAAGGAGATCCCCACCGGCGAGGTGGAGATCGAGGTCACCGACCTGCGGGTGCTTTCCAAAAGCGAAACCCCTCCCTTTGAGATCACCGAGGACAGCAAGGTCAAGGAGGAGCTGCGGCTGAAATACCGCTATTTGGATCTGCGCCGCCCCGACGTGCAGGATAAGATTATCGCCCGGCATAAGATCGTGAAAATCGCCCGGGACTATTTCGACCAAAACGGCTTTGTGGAGGTGGAAACCCCTATTTTGATCAAGTCCACCCCCGAGGGGCCAGAGACTATCTGGTGCCCAGCCGGGTATTCCCCGGCAGCTTTTTTGCCCTGCCCCAGTCCCCTCAGCTGTATAAGCAGCTGACCATGCTGGCGGGCTTCGACCGGTATATGCAGATCGCCCGGTGCTTCCGGGACGAGGACCTGCGGGCCGACCGGCAGCCGGAATTTACCCAGATCGACCTGGAAATGTCCTTCATCGACGAGGAGGATATTATGTCCATGGCCGAGGGCTTCGTGAAAACCGTCTACAAGGAGGTGCTGGATGTGGAAATCCAGACCCCCTTCCCCCGGATGACCTACGCCGAGGGCATGGAGCGGTTTGGCTCCGATAAGCCGGACCTGCGGTTCGGCTATGAGCTGAAAAACCTGACGGAAGTCCTGAAGGGCACCGAGTTCCGGGTATTTGCCGGGGCTGTTTCCGCCGGCGGAAGCGTGCGCGGCATCAATGTAAAGGGCGGAGCCTGCTACACCAGAAAAGAGATCGATAAGCTGGCCGAATGGGTCAAGGCCTACGGCGCCAAGGGCCTGGCCTGGACTAAGCTGAACCAGGACGGTTCCTCCAGCTCCTCCTACGAAAAATTCCTGAAGGAGGAGGAAGCCGCAGGGGTGAGGTCGGCGCTGGAGGCGGAAAACGGCGACCTGCTGTTCCTTGTGGCCAGCGACAAGCCCCAGGTAGTATTTGACACTCTGGCGCCCTGCGGTGCGAGTGCGCCAGGCAGATGGGAATCATTGACGAAAGCAGGCCCAATCTTCTGTGGATCACCGACTTTCCTCTGTTTGAATACGACGAGGAGGAGGGCCGGTTTGTCGCTAAGCATCATCCCTTCACCCACCCCAACGACGAAGATCTGGAGCAGCTGGAAACCAATCCCGGCGCGGTGCGGGCCAGGGCCTACGATATGGTGCTCAACGGCAACGAGGTCGGCGGCGGATCTATCCGGATCAACGACCCGGCGCTGCAGCAGCGGATGTTTAAGGCGCTGGGCTTTACCCAGGAGGAGGCCCAGGAACGGTTCGGCTTTTTGATCGACGCGTTCCGCTACGGCGCGCCGCCTCACGGCGGCATGGCCTTCGGCCTGGACCGGCTGGTGATGCTGATGCTGGGATGCGACAGCATCCGGGATGTGATCGCTTATCCCAAGGTAGCCAATTCCGGCGAGCTGATGACCGCGTCTCCGGCGCCGGTGGATCAAAAGCAGCTGGATGAGCTTGGCATCTCCATTAATCTACAGGAGGAAACAAAGGAATGATTACAAAAAAGGAAGCGGGCACGGTAAACGGAAAAGCCGTCGCCCAATATACTCTGGAAAACGAAAACGGCTTGGCGATGACCTTTTATACCTACGGCGGCATTATCCAGTCCCTGCTGGTGAAGGACCGCCAGGGAATCGCCCGGGATGTGGAGCTTGGCTTCGATACCCTGGATGAATACGTAAAGGCCGCCTGCTACTACGGGGCGCCGATCGGCCGCTACGCCAACCGGATCGGCGGGCCAAATTCACTATGGACGGCAGGGAATATCACCTGACCGCCAATGAAAACGGCAACACTCTTCACGGGGGAAACGGCCTGACCTTCCGGGTCTGGCAGGCGGTAAAGGAGGAGGACGGCGGCGAGCCGTCAGTGACGCTGCGTGTGGAAAGTCCCGACGGGGAGGACGGTTTCCCGGGAAATTTGGCCATGGAAATGACCTATACCCTGACCGCCGACAATGGAGTGAGAATAGAATACCGGGGCACCACGGATCAGAAAACTCCGGTGAATATGACCAACCATTCCTTCTTCAACCTTTCCGGCGAGGGCGAAACCGCCCTGGACCACGTGCTTTGGCTGGACGCCGGCTGCTATACCGCGGCCAACGAGGCTCTGCTTCCCACCGGGGAGCTGGTGCCGGTCAAGGGAACTCCCTTTGATTTTACCTCTCCCAAGGCCATCGGCCAGGAGATCGGCGCGGATGACCCGGCGCTGAAGGCCAACAACGGCTACGACCTGAATTACGTCGTCAACAGCTGGGACGGAACCATGAGGCGGGTGGCGTCCTTGTCCTCCCCGAAAACCGGGATTCAGATGGATGTTTACACTGATAAGCCCGGCGTACAGCTTTTTACCGCCAACAGCGCCGGCCCCGTGCCGGGCAAGGGCGGAAAAAGCTATCCGGCCCACGCCGCCGTGTGCCTGGAAACCCAGTTCTTCCCGGATACCCCCAACCATCCTGAATTTCCCGGCGGATTTACCTCCCCCGGCGAAATGTACCATTATACCACCGAATACCGGTTCCATCTGTAATAAAGCGGCTGAGGCCGAAGCTGCCGCCGTAAGATCACAAGGGGCGAAAATCGTAAGATGATTTTCCGCCCCTTGTTTGCAGAAACAGAAGGTAATAATTATCTAAAAATATCCTGTTTGTATTATCGCGGCACAGCCGGACAAGGCGGTAACGGCTATCCGCGTCTATCCGGAAGAGCCGGTGAAATCAATATGGATATGGAGGTCCTTCGCGGCCGCCGGCGCCTTGACAACAAAAATTTGCCGTGATAGGATAAAAGGACTGTAGGATTAAGAAAATATAAAGATGATATGGGCGCTGAACGGCCTTTCCAAAGGAAGGCCGGGGCGCCTGGTTTTTTAGGAAAGCCGAAAGAAGCCCTGCGGTTCTGCCGTATCAGGGCTAAGGCGGTCAGAAGGGCAGGCGGCCTTGCCGGCGGGGCCCGCGGCCGCGCGGCGGATTTACAGCAGATTTATCATGGGAAAGGAGACTCCGCGCGTGAATAAGGAAGGAACAATTTTCAGCCAGTTTGCCAGGTACGTATCCCTGAACGTGCTGAGCATGGCGGGGCTGTCCTGCTATATTTTGGCGGATACCTATTTTATTTCCGCCGGTGTGGGCAGCAACGGCATCGCGGCGCTGAATTTGGCGCTGCCAGCCTACAGCCTGCTCAACGGCATAGGGCTGATGGTAGGCATGGGCGGCGCCACCCGGTATTCCATTCTGCGGGGCGAGGGCCGGGAGGACGAGGCCAACCAGGTGTTCACTCACGCTGCGGGAATGGCGGCGCTTTTAGGAATCCTTTTCACTGCGGCGGGGCTTCTGTTCTCTTGGGAAATCGCCGGGGCCCTGGGAGCCTCCGGACAGGTGCAGGAGCTTGCCAGCATTTACCTGAGGACTCTCCTCACCTTTTCCCTGCTGTTTTTATTTAACAACCTGCTGGTCTGCTTTATCCGCAACGACGGACAGCCTAACCTTTCCATGGCCGCCATGCTGGTGGGCTGCCTGAGCAACGTGGTGCTGGATTACGTCTTTATTTTCCCTCTGGGCATGGGGATGTTCGGCGCGGCCTTGGCTACCTGCGTGGCTCCCTGCATCGGAATCCTCATCTCCTCCACCCACTTTCTCCGCGGAAAAAACAGCTTCCGGCCTGTCCGTGCCCGCTGAACGGCAAACAAGCCCGGGGAATCCTTTCCCTGGGGGTTTCCTCCCTGATTACAGAGGTTTCCTCCGGGATCGTCATGCTTCTCTTTAATCAGATTCTCCTGTCCTGTCGGGCAATGTGGGGGTGGCGGCCTATGGAATCATCGCGAATCTGGCGCTGATCGTGGTCTCCATCTTCACCGGCGTGGCCAGGGAATCCAGCCTATCGTCAGCCGCAGCTTCGGCAGCGGACAGATGCGGCATGTGAAGCAGATCTTTCATTACGGCGTCATCACGGCGGCAGCTTTCGGCCTGCTCTTCTTAGGGATAGCTGGTTTTTCTCCCATTCTATCGTGGGTATCTTCAATCAGGAAAACAACCTGGAAATGGAGCGCCTGGCCAGCCAGGGCCTGCCCCTTTATTTCCTCGCGTTTCCCATGATGGGCGTTAATATCCTGGCCTCCTCCTATCTGGCGTCCCTCTCCAAGGGCGGCCCGGCCTTTGTCCTCTCTGTTTTAAGAGGCGCCGCGGCGGTGATCCCTGCGGTGCTTCTGCTGTCGCGGCTGTTCGGTATTACCGGCGTGTGGCTGGCCGTGCCCTGCGCGGAGGCGCTGACGTTTCTGGTTTTCCTGGCAATGCTGCCGTTCTGCTTCCGCCGCCCCCAAAAAG
>ENA-OQLB01000524-OQLB01000524.1-human-gut-metagenome-genome-assembly--contig:-NODE-524-length-21267-cov-2.531883_pt1 | contig 21267 bp, 29 predicted proteins | sample MGYA00242656_ERZ504813 | MGnify/ENA primary metagenome ERZ504813 (study PRJEB26092, sample SAMD00036388) | human gut metagenome | host: Homo sapiens | study: EMG produced TPA metagenomics assembly of... | reverse complement strand
ATTGCATCAAATGAATCCTTTTCAAAAGGAAAGTTCTCACAGTCTCCCACAACAAATGTTGTATTTGGAATATTTTTCTTTTTTTGCCTGTTCAATCATTGCCGGAGTCAGATCCAGTCCTGTATAATGCCGGTCTGGATGTTTTTCTGCTAATAAAGAAATCATCGGAGCAGGTCCGCAGCCTGCATCCAATAAATCTCTAAATGGCTCCTTCTCTAATTCTTCCAGAATATCCGGATAATCTTTCTTGCACATTTCGTAAATACCAGCATGGCTACTTTCATATCTTCCTGCTGCTTTTGTAAATTCTTTAATTGACAATTTTTTATATTCTTCATTTTTCATGCTTTTTTCTCCAATCACTGTACCTTTTTCGACTTGCATCCGCATTTCTTCATTTTTTTCATATAAGAATAAAACTGCTTATTCTCATAAGAATCATTCCTCTCCTCTTACCCCAGCGCCACATCCAAGATCATCATCAAACTAAATCCAATTGCAAAGAAAAGCGTACCGATATTCGAGTGCTGTCCCTGAGACATTTCCGGAATTAGTTCTTCAACCACGACATATAACATAGCTCCTGCTGCAAAGCTGAGTAAATATGGTAATGCCGGGATTACCAGCTGTGCGACAAGAATCGTCATTACTGCTCCAATCGGTTCAACGACTCCTGAAAGTACACCTCCCAGAAATGCCTTTCTCTTACTTTCACCCTCTGCCCTAAGCGGCATGGATATAATCGCTCCTTCTGGAAAATTCTGGATAGCAATTCCAAGTGATAAAGCAAGTGCACTTGTTGCTGTAATCTGTGCATTTTCAGCAAGAAATCCTGCATACATTACACCAACTGCCATACCTTCAGGGATATTATGTAATGTAACTGCCAACACCATCATCGTAGTACGGCCAAGTTTGCTTCTCGGTCCCTCTGCCTGATCACTTCCAACATGAAGATGTGGAATCAAATGATCAAGTGCGAGTAAAAACAATATACCAATCCAGAACCCAACAACTGCCGGAACAAACGATAAAGTTCCCATATTCTCAGATTGTTCAATTGCCGGAATCAGAAGACTCCAGATTGAAGCAGCAACCATTATACCTGCTGCAAACCCTGCAAGTGCACGTTGCAGTAACTTGCTAAGTGTTTTTCTCATAAAAAACACGCATGCTGCACCTAGCGTTGTTCCAACAAATGGAATCAGTATACCTTCAAAAATATTTATTCGCATTATATTCCTTCCATATATGCTCGAAAAAATTCATTGGCAAAAATAATTATCTTCAGCGGTATAATATTAGTTCTATAGCTTATTGATTATATTGCCTAATACCTAATATATGTTATTCTATAATCTTTCATACTTTCATCATGTTAGTTTTGACTAACCATCTAGTATAAAGAAAACCGTGCAAAAAGCAAACTGTAATTTTACACGGTTCTCTTATGCTTAAGTATATCACTTACGTAATCATATAACAATATATTTCTTTCAACAATTTACAAAACTGGGCGGTGGAATTTACTCTTTCACACAATAATGTTATGGTTGTATCTCCTTCTGACAGCAGTACTGTAAAAATATCATATCTTCCAAAGGTGTAAATTCTCCGTTTTTGCATTCGACTCTACGATTGCTGCATCAATCTTCTGAAAACGTTCTGTCAAATCTCTTTCCTCCTTCGTGTCATCTGATACAATACGGTTACCATTACAGAATTATTTTCCCAAGCTGCCAAAATGCCACCGCACTCGCCGCTGCCACATTCAGCGAATCAACACCATGTGTCATCGGAATTTTAACCGTATAATCACATAACGCTATTGTCTCATTTTCCAGTCCTTCACCTTCATTTCCAAGAATAACTGCCAACTTTTCTTCCTTCATCAGTTCCGAATCATCGATGCTGACCGAATCATCAGTCAGCGCAAGTGCTGCCGTCTTATAGCCAAGCTTTTTCAATTCTGCAATCGCCTGTTTTGGCCAAATTACTTCCCGCTTGCACCGCATTTCATTGCTATCCCGGATAAATGTCCACGGAATCTGAAATACGGTTCCCATACTCACTCTGGAAGCCCGTCTGTAAAGCGGATCACTGCATCCCGGACTCAGAAGTACCGCCTCCATATTAAGAGCCGCTGCAGACCGGAAAATTGCTCCTACATTTGTCGGATTCTGCACATTTTCAAGAATCGCGATTCTGTTTATCCCATCACACAGATCCTGAAATTTTCGAAGCGGTTTCCGTCTCATTGCGCAAAGCATTCCTCTGGTCAGTTTGAAGCCTGTCAATTTAGTCAGCACCTCAAAATCCGCTGTAAAAATCGATACTTTCGTATCATCAAATCTGTTCATAATCTGGATTGTTTCTTCATTCTCTTCCATCTGCTTCTTTTCAACAAGAACAGACAATGGCTCATAACCTGCATCCAACGCTCTGCCGATCACCTTCGGACTTTCCGCAATGAACATTCCCTCTTCTGGGTGATCTTTATTCAGAAGCCGTGCTTCTGTGCATCTGGCATAAATATCCAATTCCGGCGCATTAAAGTCTTTGATTTCTATTACGTTCAGCATTTCTTTTCCCCTGTTTTCATCCGTATATTTAATCTGATCACCTTTTACAGACCTTCGCGATACACCTTATTGATCGTTGCCTGCGCATGTTCCAATTCTTTTTTCTGGATAATTGCGTTCCGGTCGCTTAGAATTGCCAGCATCTCATCCACCACATCTTCCGGTCGCGGATCTGATATGCGGTACAGATAGCCGAGCATTCTTGTTGCTGTATAATCTGTGTTCATCTGTTTATAAGCAATTTCCCTGCAAAGGCTGTCCGGATAGCCTTTCTGTTGCAGTGCTTTGTATAGTTCATCCTGTTTTGATTGTGCCATAAATTATTCTCCAATATAATGCTTTTTATTATTCTTCTCTTAAAAATATTGATTCCAACAATCTGCATCCCGCTGCCGTCCTAAAAATACGGGATTTTGCATTTTCAATCGACACTTTTGAAAAATTACTCTCACTTGCATTTACAAGAAAATCTGCCTCTATTAAAATCTGATAATCAATCCCATCTATATTGGTGTATGTATGATGATGTGTGACCAGCCAGATAATACGCTCCACTTTCTGTTCTGATACAGGCATTCCTTCAAAAAACTCCTTTACCAGCGGTTCACTTTCAAGTTCCTGATTTTTACCATTTGTGTTTCCATATTTTTCACGACAAAGTGGACAGGATATATCATGCACCACAGCTGCAAGTTCAAGAATTCCCTGTGTGTTTTCATCCACACTTTCCTGCTCCCCTATCGTCTTTGCATACGCCCATACTTTCAGGAAATGTTCGATATCTCTCAAATTCCCCTGATAAAAATCAATCATTTTTTCAATGGCAACTGCTGTTATTTTAGATTTTTCGTCTTTCATTGCATTCTTCCTCCTGACTTCTTCTGATTTATCTTTTATAACTATAGCACACTTTTCATTCGCAAATCTATTTTTTGTCTTGTAGTTACGAATATCCGCATAAATAGAAAAAGCCCTTTGAAAAAAGAATTTTCTCCTCTCTCAAAAGGCAAGTTAAAAAATTAATATCTATGTGTTATAATGTTCCACTATATTTCGAACGAAAATATCAAAATTTCAGATATTTTTTACCTTACCAGACAGAATCCTCACACAATCATTACGCTTTCCTCGGGAGAGAGCTTTGCAACTACAATCCCGATAAAAGAACTTATGCTTTACTTGCCAGAAGAAGATTTTCTAAACATCTCAAAAGGCGTTGTTCTTCGAAAAAATCAAATTGTTCATATATCCGACGAAGGACTTTATACAATGACTGATGGTGCTGTCTTTCAAGGAAGAAAACGTAATCTGAGTCAGCACAAACAAATCCGTAAGTCACTTGGTTTAAATGCGCAGAACTATTCGGAGGCTTCAGAAGACAGCTCACTTCAATTATTTGATAACTGTCGCTTTCTCAATAATATGCCACTTGCTTTTTGTATTATTGAGCTTGTATTTGATGCGGAGGGACATGGTGTAGACTTTGTATTCCGTTACTGTAATGATGAAATGGCTGTTGTTGAGGGCGTTCCCGTTTCAAAAATGTTGAATCATTCCTTTTATGAAGTCTTTGAAAATGGAGATAAAAAATGGCTTGTTACTTATGCGGATGTAGCATTAAACGGCAATAAACATATCCTGCAGGATTATAGTCCGGAAATCGACAAGACTTTGACCATCTACTGTTTTCAACCTGCCAGCGGATATTGTGCATGTGTATTGATTCCGTCTTAGTGTTCTGCTATTTGGCGTATGCGATTACAAAATTATTTTTCTGTAAACAAAAAAAGTGCGGAAGTCCTTGATTTTTTAAAGGTTTCCGCATCTTGAATTATCTTTTATTTTTCTGAACCAGGCAATTTTTTTTATTTTAACAAATCGAGCAGCGTATATTCACCTTTTGGAATCTTAGCTGTTCTATGATACTCTTTTATTGCTTCCACAAGAATCCCGGAATTAGAAAAATAATTAAACACGTAATCATATGATTTTACGTCAGACATTCTAAGATTTTCCTTGCAAAAATCACTTGGTTTTTTCCCTGATTTTTTGAATTCTTTATACTGATTTTCAGCAAAGATAATCAACATTTCTATTTCCGGTGCAGTAATCACATTGATAACATCTATTTTATGTTCATATGCTTTACCAATTTTAAATTTTTCTCTTCTTGAATCTAATATTCTGATTACTGATATCTTTTCCGCAAATCCTTTTCTCAAATATTTCTGTTCAAATTTTTTGCCGTCCCTACATCGAATTACTGACTCCTCCAGCATCTCTTCTCTCGAAAATACAAGCAATTCTTCATCTAGAAGAATATCCATAATTGCATTTTCTGCAGCACCTTCACATATACACGCTTTATATTTTGCCAGTTCCATATTGCACCTCCTATTTCAGAGATGCAGTTATACTTTTCTTCAACTGCATATAAGCTTCATAAGTAGGTGTCGTTCCTTCCAGAAATCCACTCTGATAAGCATCGCTTTTCTTAATGTCATTTCTTTTTAGAATATTGGAAAGATTCTCTGCTGTAATCCCATCTCTATTTCTAGTAATAAAAATACTGTCATTACGGTCGTATTCATCCAAAAGTTCCGGATAATGAGTGGAAAAGATTAGCATACCACCATTTTTATTTATTTTCCGTCCATAAAGAAACGAATCAGAGTACTTACTATTTCTTTATTGAATGATTCTCTATCTCATCAACAATCAGGTAGCCTCCATCTTTCAGAACTTCTTGTGCCAAAGTGAAAGTAATCATTCCTTTTACGGTTCCTGACGAGAGATAATTATTTAATTCGATTGGATTGTTCAATACAATCTCTTCTTTTCCTTTAAATTTTAAATGTATAATTGGCTTCTCATTTTTTTTCTTCAAAATTTTAATTTTTCAATTGTTGGATCCAGATAGGAAATAACCTCAGCCGGAATTCCTTCTGAAAATGGTAACACATTCACATTGGTGAAAAGTAACATGCTGACTACTTTTATATGTTCACCAGTTTTTTTATTATATGCGATCATAATACTAACATCATCTGACAAAAAGCTTTCCTGTTCATCTCGAACAATGACTGGTTCTCTCTCCTCAAAATCCAGCATAGCTTTACGAGTTGTTACTTCTTCAGCTTTTTTTGACCATAATGATTCTGATTCAATACTGTACACAACTCCTTCTACTTTCGTATTCTTAGATGTTATGACCGTTTCCAGTCTGCAAATTTCTTTTGTAGTCTCCGAATAAAAATACACATTCAAAATAGCATTTTTTGTATTTCCTAATATATCTTTCGTATTCATGTGATTGATTGGTTCGTTGTTTATAATTCCCAACGCAAGAAGAAGCACCTTTAATACAGAGGTCTTTCCTGAGGCATTGATTCCTATAAACGCGTTTGCCGGATTTAAATATATATTTGAAAACAAGGAATACAAATTCACTTTATCTTCTTCCGCAACTCTTTGCTGTGCATAAAAAGATAAATCCAGCTTCTCTTTAAACAATGGTAAGCCTTGTGCGGTAACTCTCAATAATTTCATATAACGCCTCCAATTTAAAAACTGATTTTACGTGGTTATTTTTCTTTTACTTCAATTATATCCACATTTCTATATTTTATCAACGGATAATCCGTTTTATTTTTTTAATTTAAAAATCTTTCTCTCACACCCTGTATTTTACCCCTCCATCTTTTGTATATGTAAGAGGTTTGTAGATTAGAGCAAGATCCACCCATGTTTAACAGTATTGCCATTTGGCATCCTGTCATCCTATGGGATTTATCTTGATGGGGATCTCCCCATACCCTCTCAATAACAGACGCTTCACTTGTCTGTTGGTTCCACCTAAAGGTGTTCACAGCACTATTTCTAATATCGGAAGGGACAGCCGATATTGAAATACGTGGACTCCCAGTGGGAGGAATAATCGTAGCGAAAGGAGGAATATGAGAACAGAAAACAAAGATAAAGAACTGAATCACAGACATTTTATAGGATTACGTCTTACCGATGTCGAACTGGATTTATTAGACCAAGGCGCTGCTTGTTTATCTGTTAGCCGATCAGAATATCTGAGGAAACTTCTATTGGAAAAGCAAATCCATCATCAGATTGAAGTTGTTGCAGACATGAACGATCTCAGAAAACTGGTCAGTGAATATGGAAAAATCGGATCGAATCTCAATCAGATCGCCAAGCATTTTAACAGTGGTGGCAGTCAGTCTCGTGCTATAGAAAATGAAATCCATCAGTGCATCACGGACTTATTCCTGTTGAGAAAAGAGGTACTGAAACTGGCAGGTGGTATGAATGGCAATCGTAAAACACATTAAAAGCAGAAATGCAAATACTCGGCTGCTATTAATTACCTTCTGTTTGAACATGATGAAAAAACCGGAAAAAAGATTGTAGATGAATCCGGTCGAAGCATCCTGCGAAAAGAGTTTTATATGGATGGTCTGAACTGTGATCCGATGTCTTTTGACAAGGAATGTGAACTGACAAATGCTCATTTTCACAAAAATAAGAAACGTGAAGATATCAAAAGTCACCACTACATTATCAGCTATGATCCAGCCGATGTTACAGAAAATGGACTTACCGGTGAGAGAGCACAGACAATCAGTTTGGAACTTGCAAAGCAGATGTTTCCCGGATATCAGGCACTGGTAGTTACTCACACCGATGGCCACAATGAATCCGGAAATATCCATACTCACATCGTCATCAACAGTGTGAGGAAGACTGCAGTGGAAAGGCAGCCTTATATGGATAAACCACATGAAGAAGTTGCCGGATACAAGCATCGTTCCACGGATAAATTCATGAACACTTTTAAGAAAACTGTCATGGATCGTTGCCAACAGGAAGGACTTCACCAGATAGATCTTCTTGCTCCGGCTGAAAGAAAAATCACTCAGAAAGAGTATATGGCACAGAAACACGGCCAGCAAACAATAGATGAGATCAATCGGAAAATTATCGAAGATGGTCTCAAACCAACATCCACCGTATTCCTTACGCAGAAAGAATATTTGCGACAAGCGATTGATGAATGTGCTGTCACTTCCAGTAATTTTGATGAATTCCAATCTAAACTTCTGGAACTATTTCAGATCTCTGTGATTGAGCATCGTGGCAGATATAGCTATCTTCATCCTGATCGACAGAAGCGGATTACTGAACGTGCACTGGGAACACGATATGGAAAAGAACACCTGGAACAGACCTTCTTACGCAAGGATCCATTGGCCATTCTCTACATCAGATCTCACCTGTGCCTGGTTGTAAATCTCCAGACAAATGTGAAAGCAATGCAGAACCCGGCTTATGCTCATCGGGTAAAACTTTCTAACCTGCAACAAATGGCAAATACTATTATCTATGTGCAGGAACATGGATTTGATACGCAGTCAGATTTGAAAAACACACTGCTTGCATCAAAGCAGGAACTGAAAGAAATGCAGACACAGTTTGCTCAGCATCGGTCCAATCTAAGGACTCTCAACGATCAGATCCGCTACACCGGACAGTACTATGCAAACAAGGAAGTTTATTCCCAATTTTCAAATGCAAAGTACAAAGGAAAGTACCGGAAAGAACATGCGAAAGAAATTCAGAAATATGAAGAAGCCAGAGATTGGCTGAGATCCTTTATCAGGATGGAAAGATGACAAGCCTAAAAACCCTGACTTTACAAAAAGAAAAACTGCAACAGCAGATAGCTTCCGAAGAAGAAGCAATAAGTAGCTTGAAAGAAAAATTAAAAGATCTGGACACTGCCGATCAGAATGTTGATGCCATTCTTCAGATGCAGATTCCAGAACCAGTGAAATCAAAAACCAAAGATCTCGAACGATAACTATTACAAAACAAAGGAGGAACTATCACATGACACAAGAAGAATTTAATGTTGTATTTGAACTTCAGATGAGAAAGTGTGCCGATATTCTGGCACATAAAAAGAAAGAATATACCGGTGATAATATTGACCGCCTCAGTGCATTCAAGATTGCTGCCACTTTACAGAACTGTGATCCAAAAGCAGCACTGGCCGGCATGATGTCGAAACATGTCGTATCCCTTTACGATATGTGTTATTCCACTCTGTTACATTTTGACATGGAACAGTGGGATGAAAAGATCACAGACTGCATCAATTATCTGATTCTTTTAAAAGCTCTGGTAAAGGAGGAACAGGCCTATGGATCACATTGAAACAGCTATCTTAAACTGCTATGGGATCCGGGAAGCAGAACAGAATATGGTCTTTGCTGCCAGGCTCACACAACACGGTCATACGATCCAGAACATGGCAGATCTGATGGATCTTTACCATCAATCCTACAGTCAGAAGACCGTAGAAAACATTGCAGGACTTCCCCATCCAACAGTACAGAAATTCATGGTCATTACCGTGGCTGTTGTTGGTGCAAGCAGACGCTTCCTGGCACAGATCACAAGGCATCAAAACGAAGTAAAGTACATGAGTGCATCTCTGCAGTACAGCAATTATTCCGGTCATGCTGCATTTGCTATTCCATATGGAATCATGAAAGCAGATAAAGAAATCCAGGATATTTACAAGAAAAGCTGTCAGTCAGATCTGGATCATTATGCAGAGCTTTGTACCTTAGGCATTGATCATGATTCAGCCGGATATGCTACACCTCAGGGACTTCGAAACGTACTGATCATCAGTGCAACACCTTACCAGTGGAAGCATATGATCGGCCAGAGAACCTGCAGAAGAAATACGGATGAAACCAGGATCGTGATGCTCTATATCTGGCAAAGATTGTACAAATTAAGCCCGATTCTTTTTGCACCGGATCTGACCGGTCCATTCTGTCAAAGAGGAAGCTGTATGGAAAAACAGATGTCCTGCCAGAATCCTATTTCGAAACTTTGGATGCCGTCAGATATTTTAAAAACTGATTATCCATTGCTCATCAGGAAGGAGGTGAGCAACCATAAAGATTAAACTGATTGACTTTGGTCTGAAAGCAGATCATCATCCCTTCCGGCCACATGAAAATGATGCCGGTGCTGATGTATTCATGCCTTATGATTGCGTATTAAAACCAGGTGAGGTTGCAAGAATTCCACTTGGATTCGGTCTCATCATACCGGATGGATTTGCCGGATATGTCTTTCCACGAAGCAGCATGGCAGCAAAAGGACTGGTATGCGAACTTCCACCGATCGACTCCGGTTACCGTGGTGAGATCCATGCCATTATCAGCAACGTAAGCATATCTTCTCAGACCATTCATAAAGACACACGCGTCGGTCAGCTGGTGATTACACCGGTCGTGATTGCAGACTTTGTCCTGGACCTTGGTGAAGAACGAGGAACCGGGTCATTCGGAAGCACAGGAGAATAATACTATGATTACATTTGGAAGAAAATTAAAACACTTAAGACAGAAAAATCATCTCACCCAGAAAGAACTCGGCATAGCTGTCGGATTTTCTGACAGCTGTGCTGATGTCCGGATTGCTCAGTACGAAAGCGATGTCCGAACACCGAAAGAAGATCTTATGAAACTCTTCGCATCAACACTCGGCGTTCCAGTTGAACTCTTTACCGTACCGGTACTCTCAGAACCCAGGGAGTATGAGGCGGCGGAATATTGGAGGTATGAATTAGGGGCGGAACTAGATTAATTGTCATAATACTGAAATGAGGCAACGGATTTTCCGTTGCCTCGCTTTTATCATTTTGATGGTAATTGAAAATATCCTCCTGTGTTGAGCAATCCTCTTTTTCTGCGCTTTATCTGCATATCTATATATTTCATTTTTATTTCTGTTCCATCGATAAAAAGCACATATTTATCCGGATTATGAACAATATCATAATCTTTTCTATATTCAATCGGTCTAAATTCTATCTGCATAATGGATTTTCCATTTTCGATATCTTCTTTCCAAGAATATACGGTCATATCAAGGCTGGTTGCATATCCATGATCTGTAGAAAATTTTATTGAATGAAATGAATTCTCTTTGTACATTTTTAAAAGCAGTCTTGCAAATGCTTCTTTTTTATCAGAAATGTTTTTTCTGTTAGCAACTACTGTAAGATTCTCATCTCTATTCATAGAAAAACTGCCAACTACATCTGGCTCACCTTCTTTATACTTTAATAAGCTTTTCCCAATTATCATTCCAACAATAATCGAAAAAACGATAGCAACAAATACAAGTGTTATATTATTTTTCTTCATTTTATCAAGTTCCTCAGAATTATATATAAGTCTTTAGAACTACTATATCATATTTTCACGTTAAACCAAATAAGAAAGCGCCGCAGGTTTATAAACTGCGACGCCTTTGTCTGCCTTGTTCTTTATGAACTTGTGATTATTTTAACTGTTTTATCAATTTCCGTCAATCTGCAATTTTGCTTAAAATTATCTGTTAATTTTCTCCATTTATCGTTTTTATCACGAATTACTTTTTCTGTTTTTACACTATCTATAAAATTTAATCACTGATTATATATTATTTTGTGTTATTTCGCTATTAGTATTTCTAATACCTATTTTTGCATTCTCTTTTTGGATATATTCTTCTAAAGTCGAAAATGCCATTGCTTCCCCGGTACACATTACCAGAAGATCCCGCTGTATCACATACTTATCCGGGGCACTTAAGAGATCTTTCCGCTCAATCCTGGTCATCTCCTGGAACCGGTCGTGCAATTTGTCTTCTGCATAAATATAGGAATGAAATCTTGTTACTTCTTCAAAATTCTTCCCACAGACTACAAACCCAACCGACACAAGCTTGGCCGGCGGTCCTCCTTTTATCTGGGATGTTAAGAATTCCGTATCCAGGAACGCAGCCATCTCGTTGTCGAGTTTTTCTGCGATATTCGGTATACTTTTCGGTAATATATTTCTATTTATATTTTTTTTTGGTTTTTTCTTTGATCTTTGTCAATGAAAACACTCCTTTTTTTATAACGCATATATATTTTTCTTCTTCCAGTATACCTAAAAAGAACGGAACGACAATCACAACCTTCCTGTCTGGATATATGCAACAAGAGACCTATCCTTTTAGATAAGTCTCTTGTTAACTACCGAGGACAATAAAAAAGTTAAAAACACCGTCCCTACCGATTTACTCTCCCGCTTCCGTCACTATTCATAAGCGTTAATACTTCTTCTTCCGAAATATAATTCAGATCGCCCGGTATTGTATGTTTGATGGCGGCCGCTGCAAGGGCAAATTCCAGTGCCCGGTCCGGTTCCATGTGTGTTAAAATTCCGTGTAAGAACCCTGCCGCAAAAGAATCTCCTCCTCCAACACGGTCTACAATATGCAGATTGTACCCACTTCCCTGATATAATCCAGATTCACTGCATACAGCACCTGACCAGCCATTATCCGAAGCACTGATGCTTTTTCTAAGTGTTGTGATAAGTTAGTAAATCCATATCGCTCTCTTACATTTTCCATATGTTTTTCATCTACACAGATACTGTAGTCCCCATCGATAAAATTCTTATCTTTTTCTGCATATCCCAGGCACTTTGCAGCATCTCTTGCATTTCCGAAACAGATATCTACATACGGCATCAGCTCTGAAAGCATCTTCTGCTTTCCTTTCACATCTTCTGTCCACAATTTCGCACGGTAGTTTAAGTCGAACGATGTTGTCACATCGTGTTCCTTTGCCTTTTGCAAAGCAATCCTGGTAAGTCTTGCCGTCTCTTCACTTAACACCGGCGTAATTCCGGATACATGAAAGAGCTCTGCGCCATCAAAGATCTGATCAAAATCAAATTCTTCTGCTGATGCCTGAGTAATAGACGAATCCGCTCTGTCATAGACAACGCTCGAAGGACGCACCGAGGCCCCGTTTTCCAGAAAGTAAATTCCAAGCCTTTTCCCGCCCCGTGCAATATAACGGCAATCTACGCCTGATTTTTTTAAAGTTGTCAATGGCTGCCTCTCCAATTGCGTTAGAAGGAATTTTGGAGATATATGTCACATCATGGCCTAATTGGGCTAGAGAGACAGCCACATTGGCCTCGGCACCACCATAATTGATTTCAAACTCCGAGGCCTGTGCAAAACGTTGATAACCCGGCGGTGATAATCTGAGCATAATCTCGCCCATTGTAACAACCTTAGCCATTACTTCACCTCCCTGGCAGAATGAACCAGTGAAACCGCTTCGCGGGTCAGCTCTGTAATCTGATCAAAAGCACCTCTTGCCACAAGATTTCCCTTTACCATCCAGCTTCCGCCACATGCAAGTATTTTGTCATATTGAAGATACGGTACAATGTTTTCAGGGTTGATTCCGCCAGTCGGCATGAATTTCAGTGTCGTATATGGTGCCGCAACTGCTTTTATCATACCAAGACCACCTGATGGTTCTGCCGGGAAGAACTTGACAACTTCAAGTCCCATCGCAATTGCCTGTTCCATTTCACTCGGTGTGACAACACCCGGAGTAATCGGAATCTCATGATCGATACAATATTTTACTACAACAGGGTTGAATCCCGGGCTTACAATAAACTGCGCTCCGGCTTTCACCGCACGGTCAACCTGTTCTACTGTCAGAACGGTTCCGGCCCCTACGACCATCTCCGGAAACTTCTGGGACATAATACGAATAGATTCTTCGGCGGCAGCTGTGCGGAATGTCACCTCCGCACATGCCAGTCCACCGTCGCACAAAGCTTTCGCCAGCAAAGCAGCATCTTTGGCGTCCTCCAGCACAACCACCGGCACAATTCCAAATTGCTCTAATTTTTTCAATACTTTATTCATTTCATAGCTCCTTAGTCAATCGAAATAAGAGATTTCATAACAGAATAACTTCCTTCTTTCTGAATCTGCTCCAGATATCCGCATACTGCTGCTTCAAATCCTTCGATTTCCGTAAGATCTTCTCCCCAGAATTCTGTATTCTTACATACTGCGTGTACCATTTTCTCTGCTGAATCTTCTCTGTGTTTATAATAGAACTGAAGCACTGCTTTATCATCCTTTACAGTATATGTGTTTCCTTCTCTCTCTGCAATAAGTCCCTCATCTGTCAGTGTGTGTCCGCTAAAGAATGCGATGTAGAATGCAAAGGAAGCTGTAATACATTTCGGAAGTGCTCCTTTACGCTTTACATATTCTTTCAGAGACGGCATAACCCTTGCCTTCCATTTTGATGTCGAATTGAGAGAAATTGCCAGCAATGCATGGTCGATAAAAGGATTTTTAAAACGTTCTGTCACCGCAGCCGCAAAATCAAGTAATTCCTCTTTCGGCAAATCAAGTGTTGGAATAATCTCATCATAGATTGTCTTATTCATGAATCCACAGATAACCTCATCATTCATACAATCTCTTACGATATCTTTTCCGGCAAGATATGCTCCCAGTACAAAGGATGTATGTGCACCATTCAGGATGCGGACTTTACGTTGTTTATATGGTTTATGATTATCTGTGATAAGGATCGGAAGACCTGCTTCTTCGATTGGAAATTCTTTTTTGATAGACTGTGGTCCTTCAATTACCCAGAATCCAAAGATTTCTCCTGTATCCAGAACATTATCTTCATATCCAAGTTCTTCACAGATTGCAGATGCCTCATTTCTTGGATATCCTGTAACAATTCTGTCGACAAGTGTAGAACAGAATACATTTTCTTTCTGAATCCATGCAATAAATTCTTCTCCAAGATTCCACTGTTTTGCATATTTCAGCACACATTTTTCCAGTTCTTTTCCGTTATCATCAATAAGCTCGCAGGAAAGTATGATAAATCCTTTTCCTTCCTCTTTTCCAAATGTTTCAAATCTGTGATACATAAACTGTGTCAGTTTTGCCGGATAAGATTCTCCTGGTTTGTCTTCAAATTTACATTCTGCGTCATAACGGATTCCCGCTTCTGTTGTATTACACAAGATAAATCTAAGTTCTGGATTTTCTGCGCATCTCATGACCTCTTCATAGTCTTCATAAGCATTCAGACATCTGCTTACACTGGAGATTACTCTCTTGTCATTCACTTTCTTTCCATCCTGAAATCCACGAAGGAATAATGTATAAAGTCCTTCCTGCTCGTTAATTCTGTCATTCAGTCGGAATCCTCCTTCCACATTCCGGATCGGCTGAACCAGGACGACTTTTCCGTTAAATCCTGCCTTTTCATTCATTACATCGACAAAATAATCCACAAATGCGCGCATGAAATTGCCTTCTCCGAACTGCAGCACTTTTTCCGGTGCATCTTTTAACACATATCCTTTATAACCGTTTTCTTTTAATACTTCATAGTTTAATTTCTTCATTATAAATATCCGTTCCTTTCTTTCCGTAATCTCCTGAACCTGCCACTCGCAGCTTCTTCCGAATGCATGGCAATTTAGAGCGTTACTCCCTGTTTGAAGATTGCCATATCATGAATCCGGCTTCCTCAGCTTTTACTTTTTCCCCACTTGCAACCTTCAGAACATATTCATAAAGCCTTTGTGATAATTCCTCTACACTTTTTTCCTTTACCAGTTCTCCACAGTTAAAATCAATCCAATTATTTTTTTTGTTATACAACCGATCATTCGATGATATCTTAACTGTCGGTACCGGAGACGCAAATGGTGTTCCACGCCCTGTGGTAAAAAGAACAATATGTGCTCCCGATGCAGCACACGCAGTGGAAGCAACCAGGTCATTTCCCGGTGCACTTAAAAGATTCAATCCTTTATTTTTCACACGTTCTCCATAAGCAAGGACACCTTTTACCGGTGCGGTTCCCGATTTCTGCACACATCCCAGTGACTTGTCTTCCAGCGTTGAGATGCCTCCCTTTTTATTTCCCGGCGACGGATTCTCATATATCGTCTGATTATGTGAGGTAAAATAATTCTTAAAGTCATTGATCAGATGTACCGTCTGTTCAAATAACTGTTCATTTGCACAACGGTTCATAAGCAGCGTCTCCGCTCCAAACATTTCCGGCACCTCTGTAAGAATCGTTGTTCCTCCTCTGGATATCAGCAGATCTGAGAAACCTCCAACCGTAGGATTTGCCGTAATGCCTGATAATCCATCCGAGCCTCCGCACTTCATACCAATGATCAATTCACTACATGAGATCGGCTCTCTCTTAAATGTTCCGGCATACGCCAGTAATTCTCTTACGGCATGGACACCTTCTTCCAATTCGTTATCACAATCCTGTGCATTTAAGAATTTTATGCGTTCTCCATCGTAGTCACCGACATATTGTTTCAGAATATCTATGCCACTGTTTTCACATCCAAGTCCCAGGACCAGTACACCTCCTGCATTCGGATGATTGATCAGGTCGGCAGAATTTTTCTGGAATTTTCCTGGTCTTCTCCCATCTGTGAACACCCATATGGATGCGGAAATGCAACTATCGCATCAACGGTTCCCTGACAATATTGTCTGGATAATTCTGCTATTTTTTCTGCAACACTATTGACGCATCCTACTGTCGGGATGACCCATATCTCATTTCTCACCCCTACACTTCCGTCTGCCCTTCGAATCCCATGAATTCATCCGGTTTCTTTCTTGAATATCCTTTTTTTCTGGTCGATAGCTATAGTCAACCAGATCTCCAAGTCCCGTTTTCATATTATGTACATGAACCCAGCTTCCTTTCGAAATATTCACTTTGGCATTACCGATCGGATTCCCGTATTTTATAACAGCCTCTCCTTCTCCTATCGTATGTAATGCAAATTTATGTCCCTGCGGAATATCTTCCAGAAGTGTAAGCCGAACATCATTCAGGATGATATCAGTTCCTTTTGCAAGTGGCTGCAAAGCCACTGCAACGGAATCTGCCGGATTTATTCTTATATATTCTTTCTTTCTGGACATTCTTTCGTCCCCCCTTACCTTTTTATTTTGTAAAATCGATCACAACCTTTAACATAGATCCCGCATTTTCTGAAAATTCTTTAAATGCTTTGTCTGCTTCGTCCAGTTTATAAGTATTTGTCACAATCTTCTCCAGATCGACTTTTCCTGCTTTCACCAGATCAATCAGTTCCAGGAAATCTTTCTTTAAAGCATTTCTTGATCCAAAAATATTCAATTCCTTTTTCTGGATGATCGTGAAGTTAAAGTCCAGATTCTTCTTACCCACACCGATCAGAACCACTCTTCCGCCATATGCCGCACAATCAATACAGTTCTGGAATGTAGATGGAAGTCCTACTGCTTCAATTGTCACATCGAATCCATTCCCATTCGTAATCCTCCGGACTTCTTCTTCCAGTTTTTCTTTTGAAGTATTCAAAATCGAACCTTTTAACTGAAATGTATTTACCGCATAATCCAGTTTCTCTTTTGCTATATCTGCTATATAACCTCGGCACCTCTTGCTTTTGCTGCATTTGCTGCAAGTACGCCGATTGTACCGGCGCCTACGACCAGAATCTTATCTCCTTCTTTTACGTTTGCTCTTGATACCCCGTGCCAGCTAATACAGAATGGTTCGATCAGTGCAAGTGTTTTTGCCGGCAGACCTTTCCATCATATACACGCTCGATCGGAACGCTGACATACTCTGAAAATGCGCCATCTCTCTGTGCTCCCATTGTCTCATTATGTTCACAACAATTCAGAAGGCCTCTCTGGCAGGAATAACAGGTACCATCATTAAAGTATGGATTAACGGTAACAATCATGCCCGGCTTTAATCCTCTGTCATTTTCATCAATTTCTACAATCTCTCCCGAAAACTCATGTCCCGGAACTCTTGGATATGATGCATATGCGAAGGTTCCTCTGTATGTACCAAGGTCACTTCCGCAAATTCCACCATACAAAATTTTCAAAAGTACCTCTCCCGGTTTGCGGATTGGTCTTTCCTGTTCTTTAATTACGACTTTTCCTGGCTCTTCGATTAAAATTGTTTTCATTTTCTCTTCCTCCGTTATTTGTTGTATTTTATGTTGTATTATTTGTTGTATACAACATAGCATTCGCAATATTCTTTGTCAAGATATATTTATTCTTTCACTTTTTTTTGTCTATTATGCTCAAATTCCCCTTTGGTTTTTATTAATAATAACAACAAACTTTCTCCATTCTATTTTATGTATCTGTAATATTTTGATAGACTGGCACACAATAATAAGTTATAATATACAATGTCGAATACAATAATATTCTCAATAATAAAAAAGAAAGTAGACTGATTATGAAAAAAGAAACGTTAAAGCAACACGCTTATAATATTATCAAGGACAAGATTATCAATTGCGAGTACGCTCCGAGTGCACTACTCAATGAAGAAATGCTCAAAGAAGATGTCCAGGCAAGCCGGACTCCTATCAGAGACGCCCTTGGCCGCCTGGAACAGGAAGGGTTGGTGACAATCCTTCCCAAAAAAGGCATCATGGTCGCTCCATTGACCATCCGTGAGATCAATATGGTTCACGAAGCACGCACTCTGATCGAACCTTTTGCAATCTTGCATTATGGAAATAAAATTTCAGATGAAATCTACCAGAATTATTTCCGCATCTTTCAACGTGACACTGCGAATGTTTCCGATCTTAACGAGTATTATGAGACAGACAAACAATTCCACCAAATGTTCATCGATGCAACCAGCAATAACTATCTGATCAGTACTTACGAACGGATAGCCCAACAGAATACACGACTTCGTATCTATCTGGAAGAAAAAGCCGGAATCGTCTGTTAGCTTCCCAACAGGAGCACCTGAAAATCGTGGAATACTGCCTGAAACAAGATTGGGCACTCGCTTCAAAAGCAATGGAAGAACATCTCTATCATTCGAAAGAAGCTTCTTTCGAGGCTGCTTTTCACGCAGATTCTATGACTATATAATAAATTTAAATATGTTAAAAAGTGCAGACTCGGACTTACCGCTTTCCTGCACTTTTTCTATGTTCCTTTATTTCGAAGATAATTGCGGACATCCATATTTCTTTGCCCAGATACTTGTCACGATTGGTACCAGTATAGCTGTGACTACGACAGATGCCGCCAACTGTGTTGTCGCAACCGCCTGATATGGAGCCCACGTCTTATCAATCAACACAACCGCCGCTGGTACCGCAACAGAATTTCCCGCCGTAGACGCAACTGCAAATGCTGCATATCCCGGCTGTTTGCATATAAGTCTGTCGAAAAACAATGTGAAAAATCCGCCGACAAACACTGTAATCAAACCTAACAGAATCCCCTGTGGTCCACCTTTCACCACGTCTTTTAAGTTAATGCCTGCTCCAAGTGTCAATCCAACAAATGGTATCAGAATGTCTGCCATAGGAGCGAAGAATTTCATCATTGATTTATCTACATTTCCAATAATCATCCCTAAAATCATCGGTACAATTACTGCTACAAGAGACATCATAGGAATACTTGCCATTCCAGAAGCTCCCAATGCCAGCAAGGTAAAAAACGGACCATCATTCAATGCCAGCAGCGCCACTGTCGCAGCATCTGCTTCATCTCCATATGTCTTTACAAGTGATAAATACAAAGAACCATTACTGTTCGTAACTCCGGCGACAATCGATAATGCCGTAAGGCCCAGAATCCGGCCTGTCCAAACACTTTTCCTACAACAATTCCAAGGATTGCGCCGATTAAAAATTTAGATAACAGTAATGTACCCCCTCTTTTCAGAACCGCCGGCATATCCTTCAATTGTAATGTGGTTCCCAGGCAGAACAACTGTAGTCCCATACATGTGGCAGCCCCTGCATTAGAAAATGCAGCAGTCGTCAATCCACCGATTTCCAATGCCTGCGGAAACAATGTATGTATGACCGCACCGATAAGCAACGGAACCAGCATCAATCCCGCAGGAACTTTTTGTAAAAATTTCATAATCATAGTCAAGTCCTCCTATACTTCTTTTCATTTTCTCTTTCTTATGTTGTATACATTAAAGTATACATCTTATTTTGTCAATGCTTGTTCCTCAAAATAAAACAGTTTTTTTTCACGAATTTATTGATATTTTTTTGTGCATTATTACTTTATTATCTTTATATCATCATGTTCGAATTCATTTTCAATTTATTTTTTTGCCTCATCTCCCATCTGTATACATTACTTTTTTTATTTGCCACAGTGGACAATAAATATCCTTTCATGTAGTAAAATAGCAGGAAATTACAACTTTCGTTTTCTTTCCTGCTATATCTATAAATTCTATTTTTATTTTAAACTGGTAATTATTATAAGTGGCTTTTAGCCATTTTTTCAGTCACCCTACTTACATTTTCTGTCCAACAGATTTTCCAGCCTTCCCGGGATGGACTGAAATATAAAAAAGAAGAGCAATAAGCCCTTCCATCTTCTTATTCATGTATTTATTCCACCAATGCCCTCACCGCATTGATAATTCTCTGTTGCTTTTCTTTAGGTAGTTTCTCTATCATTTCAGATAATTCATTCGTAACGCCAGTAACCGAATGTGTCACAACATCAATCAATAGTGTATCTGCTGAAACATCTAATGCATTTGCAATCGCAATAAAGGTATCAAGTTTTGTTACTTTCAGTCCTCTCTCTATAACACTTACATGAGTTGGACTTAAGCTTACCAGTGCTGCCAATTCTTCTTGTGTAAGATTCTTAGCTTCCCTTGCAGCTTTTATTCTCTGACCAACCGCCTTTAAATCCATTGTGACACCTCCTTTAGAACGATAATTCGGTCTAAAACTAGTATAACGATTGATCTTTAAAACATACAGAATCTACAGATTGTTAACTTGTTCTTTAGAACTATTTTAAAATTAAAAAGGTCCAAAAAGGGCACTTTCCCTTTTGAGCCTATACACTTTATCAACTAACGTATTTTGCTTTCATTTTTCCTCATGGTCATGAGGCTTTTTTCTCTTAAATCGCATTCTATGAATCCTTTGATTGTTCTTTCTGTTCTTCAATAATTCGTTCGGTTGCTTTATGAATCCTATCCTTGGAATAGGGTGGTCTTAAATTCAATGATAACCGTCCCTTTCTGATCATATACGTTTCACTGCCATCTTCCGAAGCTCCTTTCAACCAGCAATCATCCGGATACTTCTCAGCAAAGGATCTCAACCGTTTCTGCAAGCTCTGATTGAAGGTATACACATCATAGAATCCGTCATCTTCATTGGTCAGAATAATCGTTTCTTTTTCACACTTTAACCTTCGCATATTCTACCCCCGCTTTCTTTCCATTTCCTGATCCAGGTACTTTGGTATCGGCTTTCCGGACCGACGAGCAATAGCAATCTGTTTCTGATGCAGTCGTTTAATCACGGATCTTTGTTTCTTAGGTTTCCTTGTCTCTTCATTGCCTCCAACTTCATCCGATACGCAAATGCCTTCTCACTCGGCAATAACTCCTCCCTTTGGATGTTGGCATCCACCATCGCTATTACCGCATCATCATCCGATAATTCTCTTACGATAGCTGGGATTGTAGTAAGTCCTGCCATCTTTGCTGCATGTAATCTTCGGTGACCGGAGATCATTTCATATTCATCATTACTGTCCACTCGAAGCAGTACTGGTGTCAGTACACCACTAAGTTTTACGCTATCGATCAGATCCTGCATTTTCTCATCATCAAGAACCTTAAATGGATGATTCTTGAATGCATGGATCCTGTTGATCTCAATTTCCATTGCTGATT
>ENA-OQLB01000522-OQLB01000522.1-human-gut-metagenome-genome-assembly--contig:-NODE-522-length-21297-cov-5.853377_pt1 | contig 21297 bp, 7 predicted proteins | sample MGYA00242656_ERZ504813 | MGnify/ENA primary metagenome ERZ504813 (study PRJEB26092, sample SAMD00036388) | human gut metagenome | host: Homo sapiens | study: EMG produced TPA metagenomics assembly of... | reverse complement strand
GGTTAGGATGAAAGTAAAATATTTCTTGTAATGCAAGTTTTGAAGGTATAATAAAAATAAAAAAGCAAGTAAAACCCTTGTCAAAGAGACAAAAGTTTATACTATATAAGTATTCCTCGATAGCTCAGTGGTAGAGCATTCGGCTGTTAACCGAAGGGTCGTTGGTTCGAACCAACTCGGGGAGTTGAAGACAGAAATCGATTTGATTTCTGTCTTTTTTTAATATTTCAATATAAAAGCACAAGCCTTTTGCTTATTAAAAAAAGGAGGTTTGTGCTTTTTATAATACATTATTTCTGTAATTGAATCCTATCATTGTCAACCCGATATTTATATTCTGCGCAGGAATATCCTTTCTTAAAACACCATGAATTTGCAAACAGAACAATCTGATAAGTCGTATCAGCGGAAAGCTTGTTAATACGCCGGTGCTTCTGAATAATTTCTTTGCAATACTGATCCGGATGGATGACGAAGAAACGATTCGTTACTATATATAGCTCGATTTCTAGCGTATTATCATTAGTATAGATAGTAGAATGCCTGACAGAATAAGGTCTGGTTTGAATAAAGGAGAAAAAGAATGCAATGATCAATAATATAGCTAGGATTCGGATATTTCTTTTTTTCAAGGCAAACCTCCTAAATGGTAATTTCTTACAGTGTATATAAATACATCTATATAAATACAGTGTAAGTTATCACATCTATTTTTTCAACCGAAATCTTAGTATACTTCAGTTATAGGATGGTACGAAAGATGAGTAGAATTAAGATTGAACTGGAAAAGGTATTAAAAGAGAGAAAGATCAGCAAGAATCAGTTATGCTATGCATGTAAGCTGCAGCATACTCAGCTGAATAATTATTGTAAGAACAAAGTCGTGAGAGTTGATCTGGCTACGATCGCGAAGATCTGCGATTATGTGGGATGCAGTATAGCGGATATATTGGTGCTGGAGAAGGATGAAGAACCGGAAAAAGAGATAGCGGAAGAGTAAAAGAAACATGTAGGATAAAAAACAATCTCTATAATTTAAAAGGATCTTTTAGACGAGGAAAAAGTTTAAAAGATCCTTTTATTCAACCCTGAATCGGGGAACGTTTCTCATAGAAAAGAACTACAAAAAATAAGAAAATAAAAACGGAAAACCATTGTCTGTAGTATAAGTATTTGTTATTATGAAGTAAATAGAGGATATTTTACAAAGTAAAGCTTAATCTAGAGAATCTGCCAGTGTCAGGCCTCTGTAGATACCAAGGTATACAAAAGGAGAATGAAAAAATGAAAAAAGAAGACATGTCCTGTATCGACTGCGCAGTAAAAAACTGCACCAAAATGGATAAAACCTATCCGGATTTCTGTCTGACAACACACATGGATGAAGAAGTTCTAAATAAAGCTATGGAATGCTACAATGAAGACGAGAACCGCAAAGTAACAATCGCTGCAGCTGAAGTAGAGTATGAGAATTACTGCAAACATACCCGTGTCGAAGAAATCATGGATTTTGCAAAGAAGATTAATGCGAAAAAGATCGGGATCGCAACCTGTGTCGGATTGTTGAAAGAAAGCCGTATCCTGGCAGATATCCTGCGCAGACATGGCTTTGAGGTGTATGGTGTCGGCTGTAAAGCCGGAACACAGAAAAAGACATCGGTCGGCATCCCGGAATGCTGCGAAGGTGTCGGTGTGAATATGTGTAATCCGATCCTGCAGGCAAAGCTTCTGAACAAGGCGAAGACGGACCTGAATGTTGTGGTCGGACTTTGTGTGGGGCATGACAGTCTGTTTTACAAATATTCCGAGGCACTGACTACGACAGCAGTGACGAAAGACCGTGTATTGGGGCATAATCCGGTGGCGGCGCTTTATACTGCGGATAGTTATTATTCGAAGTTGAAGAAGAGTGAAGAAGAGTAATATTTCTAATTTGGGCGTTTAAAGATACATAAAGATATCCCATTCAAGCATTTCTCTTTTTATCTCTTATAAATACTTCCTTTCAGGTATAGATGACTACACTGTTAAATTCATTTAAATTTCTCTACAAAAGCTCACTGCTGGTTCAAAAAATACCAACAGTGAGCTTTTATTTCTTACCCCCTATTTCCTTTTCCTGCGAATAATCACTACTGTAATTATTGCTATGCAAGCTACCATGACCAAAACTATCGGAAGAAGATTTCCTTCATCACCAGTTTGCACTGCCTGATCTTTTTGATCTGTATTTTGATCTCCTTCTACATCTACTGTAGTTTTCTGTACCAATGCGCGACGTGCATTTTCTAATTCTTCTGTTGCTGCTTTTACTTCTTTTGCACTACCTGACTTCAGAAGTTTTTTCGCTTTTTTCAATGCATCTTCTAATCTCTGGTAAGAGTCTTCTGTATACAACTCCTTATCCACTTTTTCAGCCGCCTGAATCTTATCCTTTAATGCTTCTACATTAACCAGTTTTTTCATTGCCTCTTGAATCTTATCAATATATTTATCATCAGCGCTCTTTTCTGCCTCTGCGACAATATCCATCAATTCCTTATAAGAATCTTCTGTATAAGATTCAGCCTTCAATGCCTTCGCTGCCTGAATCATCTGCTCCAAAGCTGCTTTTTCATTTGTAGTCAATCCATTATATTTTTCTTCGATTAGTTTCAACGCCTGTACAACCTGTTCTTTTGTACCTGCATCAAGAAGTTGTTTTCCTGCTTCTACAGCTGCAACATAAGACTGATAACTTCTTTCGTATATAAAGTACCGTCTACGCTTTCTGACTGTTTAATCGCTGCCTTCAGAGTACTGATATCAACTAGATTTGACATTCTATTCTGGAAAGCATTTCTCTTAGCAATAAATTCTTTTGGATTTACACGTTCTGTTCCGGCTATTTCTGCCTCTTTATCCGTAGCCACCAGCGTATCAATTTCTGATTTAATTGCTGTCAACGCCTGATAACTTGCTTTTGTATACGGATCTGCTTCAACCAAATCATATTTTTTCGTTTCCAGCTCTGCAAGTTCTCTGTTTCTTGTAGAATATACAAGATTATTCTGCGTTTCTGTCACATTTTTCATCAGCTCATCTGCATCTGTCTGTGACAAATTATCCGGAGTTTTCATTGCCTTTTCCAACTTGCCAATTACATTTGCATATGCAGAATAAGTAACTTTTGTATAAATTGTTTCCTCATTACTGATTTTTTCAGCCAACACTTTTTTCATATTTGCGACGGTTTCTTCATTTGCTTTTGCCTTTGCATTTGTACGTGCTGACTCTAATGCTTTAATCGCTGAATCCACCATTGCCTGACTTGCATTTTCATTATCATAGATTTCCTGTGCAGTTTCTTTTGCCTGTGTGTAAGCTGTTTTGCTATCAGCTGTCCATGTGTCATCCTCTGCTTTTGCAAGTTCTGCTTTTAATGTTTCTTTGTTCACTTCTCCGCCACGTTCTGATGAAGTTTCAATCTCAGCAATTTCCGGAATTACATCTTTCCACGTAACCGTCAGTGTTTCCAGCATTTTTCCTTCCGGAATAACAAACTCATTGATTACTTGATTCAGTTTTCCAAGGTTTACTTTTTCACTAGCTTTTGTAACATTACTTTTATCTAAATAAGTTGCTGTAACATCTGCTTTAGAAATATCGCCGATCTGTATCAGACGAACAGATGCGATTGATGTTGGATCTAACACTCTCCAGGTAAATGAGCTGTTCTTTTTAGAAGACTTATAAGTTGTACCATAGCTTCCATCCCGCATATTAGACGGAAGCTTTCCTGCTTCTTCAATTGCTTCTGACACAATCTGTCTACTCTGCTCAGGAGAAATATATTCTCCTCCATTGATCTGCAGTTCATTAATTGCAACCCATCTATGATTATATGTTTCATTCGGCATGATGCGGATATATCTTCCATCTACATCCAGACCTGTTGCTTCTTTATACATATATCCCGGATTTTTATCATCATGGGTCAGAGTAATGCCTTGCATGTCTTTCGCTACTGTATTATCATGCACATTTTGAGTTGGTTTTCCAACCGTCATAACCTCTGTCCAGTTTTCACCATCTGTTGACACTTCAAATTTTGCATTTCTCAAATAATTCAACTGTGTTTCTACAATATAGTAACGCAGAGAGTTAAAGTGAATAACTTGTCCCAGATCAAACGTGATATGTTTGCCGGCTTCCTGTTTTCCATTGATCATACCCAATGTACTTAATTTTCCATCAAATACATTTCCAACAGTTCCTGCCACACGCATATCATTTGCATCCTGTGCTTTTTCAAAGTCTGTATCTACTTTTTTAGCTCCGACAAACTTATAAGTCACTTTAAAATCATTCAAAGCAATCTCGCTTGCTGCTTCGCCATTATTTCTAATGCGTATATACGCTGCATCTACATTTTTTGCATCTGCTGCGTAAGGCTGCCATGTGATTTCATTCATAGACGTCTCCAGAACTACATTTTCCGGAAGTGCCGGAGTTGTAATATTCTGTATTGCTTTGATATCGCCAAGTTTCACTCCGATATACTCGTCTTTGTTCAATGTAACTGTTCCGTTGCTTAATGAAACACTGCCTTCCTCCAGACTTGCAGTGATATTTGTATCAACGTTCGTATAAAGCCCTGCTCTCGCACCACTTGCATCTTCATTTGCCGGAGAAAGAATCTCTATTTCACCAATTCTTACCCAGCCTCCTGTTACTGTATTATTATGAATACGCACCGCTTTTACATTAGCAACATTTCCGAATGAAATGGTCTGATCACCTTTATCCGACAATGTACCCGCTTTTGTCCATGTACTCGTTCCCTCAATCTGATACTCTACATCTGCATTGCTGAACTTATCACTCTTTGCTGAAACTCCCTGCACCAAACGGAAGGAACCAATTGTTTTTGGCTCCGGAAAAGTAACTGTCAATGTTGCTCCTGCTGGAATTGTATCTCTTCCGGGGTTTTCGTATGGTCCTTTTGCCAGCCATACTTCACTGCTGTTATCTCTATCAAAATATTTATCTTCCGATGCGTTATTTTGTATAGATATCTGCTCATATGTAACAGTTCCTGTATATCTTTTCTGTGTATTTGGATTGACTCCGGTGTCAATATAATCAGTTACATATTTTGCCATCGCTTTAATAAACGGAACAATATGCTGTACTCCGACTTCTGCTTTTTCATAATGATCCAGATACCAGAGTTCATGTGTCTTTGACTGCTCGAACGCAGCTTTTGCTTCTGCATTATAACGAAGTGCAGTATCTGCATCCTCATTGACAATTGCCTTAATAGCATTCAAATATTCAATTGCTGAAACAGTTGTATCATCCCAGCAATCCAGCCAATATACTATCTGATCTCTAACCTTTATGTCTACAGCCTGTTCTCTATAAACAGCAGCTGCATTCTGTAAAATCTGGAATTCAGCAATCAATGCATCCGCTTCTTCTACAGTAACTGTACCTGTCTTTAATTTATCACGAAACGCCGTCAGTTTCGGAGCTAACTCTACGGATTCCTGCAATGCTGTTACTCGAGAATCCATGTTCTGATTCATCATATGTTTAGACAATTCATACAACGCTGTAGAGGCTTCCGTTTTCACTGCTGAATTGTGGTCTACATATTTGAAAGAATCCTGCCATGCCTTGTTTGCTATATCTGCATTTTCCCAAATATTCCATGAATAACATGCATTTCCGAAAATTGCCACTTTACTTGGCTCTGACTGCTGCATCGGATTAAGTACGATACCTTGAATCTTTGCTGGATCAACTCCTGCTGTAGAAATGTTGTATATCCGCCCATAATCAGATGGCTTTTAGAATTATCTGTACAAGGCCAGTTAATCCACATATAAGGACCGCGTCCCGCATTATTTGTAAATGTATTGGTAAAGTTCTGGTTTACTTCGCCCCATACCCTACCGCCTGTCATAACAATCTGTACATTTTCCGGGAAATTTTTGTAATATTCCTGTCCGTTGTACATATATTCCTGTGGACAAAACGGCAACGTCTGTTTCAAATCTGGATATGTTTTTTTCATTTCTGCCAGCCACGCTGTCATATCCGTTAAAAACTTATTATAATTATTTCCACCTACATTTCCCGCATCGTCTGCCAGAATTGCAACCTGTCTGACACCGGCTTCAATCACCTGAGCAAGTTTATCTTGTACTGCTTTTAAATCAGCTTGATAATTACCGTCAAATCTAACCGGATTATACATAAACGTATGCAGTGCATACACAAAACGGCATTTAGATGCATTCCCTGCTTCTGCCAAAGGTCTGATTAATGTATTCAGTTCCTCTTCTGTATACAATTCTCTCCATTTTGCATTATGCTTTGGATCATTTTTCGGTGCATAGAAATAGGAATTCAGTTTATAATAACCGCCCCATTTCATAAGATTGATTCTATCTTCTGTAGACCATGGATTTCCATAATACCCTTCAATAAATCCACGACTTGCAACATCTGCCCAGTCCTCAATGTGAAAATTCCGGATGGTATTACTATCCATCTGCTTCAAAATATGATACAACGTCGTCAATCCATAATAACTTGCATCTGTGTCTGCACCTACTACAGTGATCACATCATTATTACTATCCAGTACATAGGCGTCCAGCTTTTCATATAAATCCGCTGACTGCATATTCACATGTTCATTTGCATAAGTATCTGCAGCTTCTCCCGAACCATCAATTCCAACAAGAATATTCGTCTTGCCCTCTTCAATTGACTCAGATGTGGTCACTGTTACCCCATCTTTCAACGCAAGTGCTTCTGCTAATCGATCTTTCGTTGTCTGATCGATTCCTGATTCATATACTACATTGACCTCGTTTTTGATAACATAGTCACCTTCCGTATATTGAATCACCTGTGGATTCGGATAAATTTCATACTCTGCAGCCGCAGCTTCGCTCCGGACTGGCGATATTGTCAGTCCGGAAACAGTTATTACTACTGCCATGACTCCTGCAGCGAATTTCTGAAAGCCTTTTTTGTTCTTTCTATCAATTCGTAATTTTTTTCAAAATTTCCTCCTTAAAAGGATTGTCACATAATACTCTTCAAATTGATTATTTAACATCTTTCCTTTTCTTTCCAATCATTATAGCTCCTACTATTCCTACTATACCAGCTGCTGCTAATGCAACTACGCAAATTCCTACTGATGCATCATCCCCTGTTTGTACTGCATTATTTGAATTGTTTGTATTGCCTGTATTTCCTTTGGAGCTACCATTTCCGTCCGGTTTACCTGAACCCTGGTTTCCTGAATCCGGTTTTTCTGGATTCGGTTTTTCTGGATTCGGCTTTTCTGGATCCGGCTTTTCTGGACCCGGCTTTTCTGGATCTAGTTTTTCTGGACCCGGCTTTTCTGGATTTGGTTTTTCTGGATCTGGTTTTGGCTCCGGATCTGGTTTCTTAGCTTCTGTCACTGTGATTGCAAACTCTGTCTCAAACCACCATAGGTCACTGTTACTTTTGTATTTTCTTTAGTCAACGGCGTCTTTGTATCCGGATTAAATGCAAAGTCTTTTGCAGTCTCTTCTGAATACACAACATCCGCTGTTGTACCATTGTCATATGATGTAGTAAGCACAAGACCTGTAGGATCTAAAGTTTCTCCTTCTGTGTAGGTCGTTTTTGTTGGGAAACTCTTTATGGAAATATTATTCATTTCCGGTTTTTTCAACTCAATTGTAAATGATACCTCTTGACTTCCTGTATATCCATACTGTCCAATACCTGTTACGATTGCAGTTGCAGTTCCTGGTGCCTCATTATTATTATAAGTAAGTTTGTAGTCTATGCCATATCTGAGTACCTTATCTCCCAAGGTGACTTCAATGTCTTCTTTTGACAATGTTACCGGATGATCTTTATCTACAACAGAAACCAGTTTTTTCTCATTTGTAAGAGAAACAGTTGCATCTGAAATGTCTGTCTTTGAATCTGCTTTACGCAAGCGAATCTCTGCAGCACTTGCAAATTTATTCTGCTGTGATCCTTCACCATAAGTTTCAACGCCGGTAAGTCGAACATATTTTGCTTCTGTCGGTTCATTAAACATTGCGATATACCAGTCATTTGTATTATCCCAATTTCCAACAGAAACTTCTGTCCAATTTTGACCGTCCTTACTTACCTCTACTCGATACTTACTGATACGTCCATTTGAAGCACCACCACGTCCTTTGTAGCGTAATGCATCTAGGCTAGTAATTTCATTTAACTCAAATTTAATCCAGAATGTATCACGACTCGCTTGCGGATTCCATGATGTATGCCAGATAGTACCTTCATTGCCATCTAAAACATATCTTGCCGGACCTTCATTGCCTTGTCCACTCTGTTCACTTCCAGCTGTCACCGACATTTTTTGGGTATCATAATCCCGTCCTGCATAAACTGGATCTGTATTTCCAACACCTTTTCCGTCTAAGTTGATGACAAATTCATTTCTGGTTGTATGATCTTCTGATTCAATGATTAGCTTCGCTTTATTTTCATACGGCGGTACATAAGTTACCGCTGCATTATCAGCTACCACATAGTCTATTGTATCAATAACAATAGCTTCTGTATCAAAACTTCCTGCAGCAAGTTCTTCCTCACTTAACTCAAGACCATTTACCGTTAATTTAGAAAGATTTGCAGTAGAATTGGTCGTATATGAACCATTCCACTCAATAATCTCTACTTCTGTAATACCAGTACATGTTTCTGTTTTTCCTGCCTCTTGAGGAGTTGTATTTGTTACTTGCAGTTTTACAAAAGTTGCTACAGTTGGATCAAATGTATATGTATATGCTTTTACACGTTCTGGACTTTCATTTTCCGCAATTGTTTCTTCCACTGAAAGTTCTTTCCAACTTCCTTCATCTCCTGTTTCAGATACAAAGAGTTTTGTTCTTCCTTCCGCGGGAATGTCATTGCACCATTATCTTTGGAATAATATACAACAATTTTTCCTACACGCTGCTGAGTAGCATAGCGGAATGTGATTTCAGAAGTTGGATCTGTATTTCTAGTTGCCCAGTTTGACCAACAAGTTGGATTTGCGCCTCCACTGTTGTTGTCTCCAATTTCTTTCTTTCCATCCTTAATTGCATCCAGTGTATCTGACTGTTGTCCTTCCGGTACATCCTGACTTAAGTATGCTGCGCTACTTACACTGGAGCCTAGCTCTATCTTCTGTTTTTCTACACGAATGGTCGCTGTAACCTCTACATTCTGTCCCAGAACATCTGCTGTTCCTTTCACTGTCACAATTCCTTCTGCATCGTAACTTCCATTCGGTTCTCCCCAAGCAACTGGGAAGGACGCATTCATTACTTCACCATCTTGAAGTACCGCCGGTCTGGATTCCGGAAGTGTCGGTTTCGTTCCAAGCGGAACAGTTGTTGAATAGTTCAGCAGGGAAACTACCTGGTCAATCATATTGACGATTACTGTAAGAGTATCTCCTGCCTCTGTTGTACCTGCTACAGAAAATGTACCACTCTGTGCAATCTGTTCTTCTGTAATTGCATCCCATGTTACAGGAATCTCTTTTTCACTTCCATCTGTATACACTGCTTTAACAGTACTCGGAAGCTGTGGCATATTACCGGTTTTTACATAGTAGTTTTTAGACATTTCGTAATAACTGATAGCCTTTTCTCCTGTTGTATCCTGTTCTACCGAAGTCGTTGTTACTGTCACTGAAGAAGTTTCCAGACCTTTTGCACTGGCTGTTACTGTGAAACTTCCCGCTTTTTTTGTAGACTGTACAATTGCCAGTACTTTTCCTGCAAATGCATTTCTGCTATTTGCCTGATAGGAGGTATGATCGTCTTGTCTTCCGTTATCAATACCCACCAGTTTACCTTCGCCTTCTACTTTAAAGCTTACTTTATCTTCCGCATTCGGAATAATATTTCCATCTTTATCTGTTACATCTACAGTTACATAAGTTAAGTCCGCTCCATCTGCTGCAATTGTATCGCGGTCAACTGTAGCTTTTAAATTCTTCTTCTCACCGGTGGTTGTTACAGATGTTCGACCATTCAGTTTTTCCTCTGAAATTTTCTGTCCATCCTGTCCGTAAGCTACTGCTGAAATTGTACCTGCTTTATACGGAACCTGCCATGTCAGATATAAATTCTTATGTTCTGTACCAGACTTATCCGTGCCTTCATAATACTGATATGTATACCCTTGTGTATTTGACTGTTTCTGTGCAAATTCCTTTGTCCCAAGGCTCTTCTTATCACCCGTTTTTGCATCTGTAAAGAATAATTCTACTTTTTTCGCATCTGTATAAACGACAACCGGAACCTTTCCACTGCTATCTTTCTTCACTGCATCTTCATTCCATGCCGGTAAAATATGAAGGGTATTTACTTCGTCATTCCACTGGCTCTGATAGAAGTAGTAACTATCTTTTGGAAATCCTGCAGTGTCAATAATTCCAAAATATGAATTCTTTGGAGACGGCCATGTTCCTTGTGCTCCTTTTCCAGTTCCGTTCCATGGTGTCGGCTCTCCAATATAATCAAAACCGGTCCATACATATTCGCCTGCCACAAAATCTCTCTTAATAACCTCGTACCAGGCACTGCTGGCAACTGCCCCCCAGTTAACTGCTGAATTATCATAGGATGTTAACTTCTGACCCGTCTTACTTCCATCTATTCTGTCATATACACCTCGACTATTGACTGCTGAAGCAGTTTCAGAACCATACAACTTCCAATTTGGGTTACTATTATGAAGCGTATCATAATCATTTCCAGAGCAATAATTCAAACCAACCGTACCATTTGCAGTTGTCATAGCATCCATCATGTTTTTCGGTATTCCAATCTTATTACCTTTTAACACGTTGTCGCCACGTGTTGCCGGTCTTGTGGTATCCAACGCAGTTGTCCAATCAATCAAATTCGCCTGAACATTTTCATACGCCTGTGTCAATACACCGGTTGCACCTTCCTGAACTTCATTTCCGAGGGACCACATAATAACTGACGGAGCATTCCAACCACGTTTTACTGTTGCTGTTAAGTCATATTTTGCCCAAGTCATTCCATTTTCTTTTCCAAGAATCTGATTGCTTTCATCTATTGTCTGATTGAAAAATCTGGCATAATCATTGTTATTTCCATTCTTAGCATTTTGCCAGCCATCAAACATCTCTTCTACAACAAGGATACCTTTTTCATTACAAATATTTATCAGTTCTTCTGCTGCCGGGTTATGTGTAACACGAATGGAGTTACATCCCATTTCCTTTAAGATTTCCACCTGACGCTCAATTGCACGTTTCCATGCCTCTGCTCCAAGCGCTCCCTGATCGTGGTGCATACACACACCTTTCAGTTTCATATTTGTTCCGTTTAATGAAAATCCACTATTTTCATCAAATTTAAAATAACGGAATCCATATTCTGTATCGTAAGTATCTACAACCTCTTCACCAATCTTTACTTCTGTACGCACTGTATAAAGCGCCGGATTTGTAGTACTCCATAATTCTGGATTCTGTGCATTTACTGTTGCATCAATCGCTGCGGTTTCACCTGCCGCAATCGCTTTTGTTTCTGTTGTCACAGTTCCGATATTAGCGCTTGGCTCCCCACCTTTTTTGAAAATGGTATGAGTCAATGTCACATTCTGTTCTCTGTCTGAATCGTTGGCTACAGTTGTCTTAATATTAGTAGTCACCGCTCCGTCTTTTTCTGTTTCCAAATTTGGAGTTTCTACCTTTGTCCCATATAAGTCAACATGTACAGGATTTACAATATTCAAATCTACACTTCTATAAATACCACTTCCTGAATACCAACGGCTGGATGGTGTCTGATGATTTACCTTTACCGTAATTACATTCTCACCATCAAATTTCACCAAATCAGTGATATCAAATGAGAATGGAGTATATCCATACGGATGGCTTCCCACCTGTGTTCCATTGACCCAAACTGTAGCATCCATATATACGCCACCAAAATCAATTCGCACACGTTTATTCTCCGCTGTTTTTCCAAGCGTGAAACTCTTTCTGTACCAGCCAATTCCACCCGGCAGATATCCGCTTTCTGCTTCCATCTTCGTTGAATACTCTTGTTCAATACTGTAGTCATGAGGCAGATTTACATGTTCCCATTTAGAATCATCAAATGCCGGTTCTTCCGCACCTGATCCATCTCCCAAATAGAACTTCCAGTTGTCATTAAAATTGACATCTCGTTTTGCTGCCGAATAATTGTTTACATAAACAACTTCTTTATCAGAACTCATCTGGCTTTCTGTTTCAGAAAGCACATTGACCGGAGTTCCTGCCGCAAATGAAACACTTGGAGTAAACATTCCAAAGGCAAGTGTCAGTGCAGCTGCTGCATCACTTCTTTTTACTTTTAATATTTCTTTACTTTTTTTCTTTTTAGACTTTTTATAGCCTACTCTCTTCCTCCTTTTCCTTATTAATCTCTCGGAATCTTCGTAAATATTATCCTTATCCAAATACTCTTGCTCGTTCCACCTGAGATATCATTGAACGGTTTTGGAATCTGGATTTATCTTTTACCGAGCGAGAAATCATTATATATAGTTAATTTTAGTATCTCATAAAAATAAGAATGCAACTCGTATTTTTTGTTTCATCCCTCCTGATTCTTTGTCATATTCGGAACTCTCAATAACAGAACCTGGAAAGGGCTTATCACTCACTTAGCGCGCTACCACTTTCTTTCGTTTTTGGATTATAATGTTCTGTGGTTGTAACATGCATTCAAGGAATATAAACCATTACAGCCAAGAAGTGGTTTCTTATAGAAGACTGCCGGATACTCTTCAGAATATCCCGGCAGTCTTCTATGATTTTTTACTTTTCACAGCTCCGTAATTCATAACGGTCTGTTTCTGTTCATCTAGATTAGCTTCTTTTTCTGCGATATACAAGTGTTGCGATTACTACCCCAGCGGCTACCATTACAATTCTATACAATGCGAAATTCGCTGTATCTCCAGTCTTGATTGCCTTTACCGTGTTCTGTCCTGCACCACCATTCGGAGTTGAGCTGTTAGCATTGTTATCCTTTGCTCCACTCTGGTTCACATTTCCATTATCTAGTTTCTCCGGATTTGGTTTCTCTGGAGCTGGTTTCTCTGTCTCACCATTTCCTTCTACCATAACCTTAAACTCTGTAGTGGCAACACTTCCATCTGTTCCAGTTACTTTTACCGTTACGATGACTTCTGTATCCTCTTGCGGTGTAGTCACCTCGCCATTCAGCGCGATAATTCCTTCTGGGTTCACACTACAAATCTCAATCTGTGCGTTTTCTGGTACTTCCGGTAATGTCAGTTTCTTCGTATCTTTCTTAATAGAAGTTGCAAAAGATTTATCTGCAATAATACGACGCATGATTTCTTCTGCAGTTATCACCTGCTCTGGCTCTGCATCCTTCTCAAATTCTCCGATCAGGTCTACATCCTTTTCAATCTTAAATGTATACTTCGCATCGGTACTTAAAATATCCTCTGCATCTTTCAGCTTCCATCCTACGAAATGATGTCCTTCTTTTGCTGTTGCTGTTACTGTTGCCTTTTCTCCATCTTCGTAGATTCCGTCCTCATGATCCATGCTGACTGTTCCCATTGCTTCAGCACTTGCTGTTGCTGTTACTGTATACTGTTTCTTTACTACAGGATTTGCTGCGAAGTTTGCTGTCAGTGTCACATCTTCTGTCACATCAAATACATGTGGATTTGCATCACTGACTTCTGTTCCCTCTGCGTTTGTCCAGTTTACGAAATGATATCCTTCTTTTGCTGTTGCAGTTACTGTAGCGGTATCATACTTCTGATACTCACCCTTATCGGTTGCTGCACTTCCCATTGCCGGGTCATTTACCTGAACGGTCACAACTACTGGCTGCGGTGCTGTAAACGGTTTTGTCAGTTTCGCATTTGCCAGTCACCATGATCGCTCCAGTTATTTGCACCTTTGTCCATAACCAATTTCAGTTCTGTTGCATCAGTTATATCAATATCACCTGTAAATCCTTTTGCTGTGTTAGTTCCCATTACATCACTTGTGAACTTCAGATTTCCATCCACATATACCTTAAATGTGATACTTGCCTGAGAAGGATTTATCTTTGTCTCACGGTCTACACCGTAATAAGATGAAAAACTTGTATATCCTTTGCCAGTCAGATCGTAAATGATTGTAGAATCTGCATGGCTTCCGATTCCTTTATCAAAGGTTTCTTCCTTTGAACCGTCCCATAAGGTCAGTGTGTTGTTTCCACAGCTCTTATCTTTTCTTGTCGGATTACCTGAATCTCCGGATGTCTGTGATGTCCAGTCAAGATCAGATAACCAGGTATCTCCTGATGCATGAACTGTTACTTTATAAGTCTTTTCTGTGGACTTGTCCGCAGAAGTTACTTTCACTTTCACAGTGTTGTCACCTTCTGTCAGTCCCAGTTCTGCCGAAGCACTTCCTGTTCCTGTCTGAATCACTTTATCTTTCCAGATAACTTCTACGGTTGCATCCGCCTCTTCTGCTGTTGCATTGATTGTCACAGCGGATTCTGTTGCAGATGCTGTATATTTTAATGTATCTGCATCAAAGTTTTCTTTCAGAGATACATTTCCTCCAAGGCTTAATGCTTCCAAACGTGCATTTGCAGCATTCGGCACTTTCAGTTTCAGTTTATAGTAGACCGGCTCTGCACTTGTCTCAGGTGTCACACGGATCGTAATCTCATTGATTCCCGGTGCAACTGTCATATCTCCCTGAACAGTCTGTGCTGCGGATGTAACCTCTTTTCCGTTCACGATGGAAACAGTTGCTCTTGTACTCTGTGCTGTCGCTGCAACCTGCACTGTTGTTGTTCCTGTTGCAATTGGAAGACTATATTCATAAACTCCCTCTGCCAGTTCGATTGTCTGTCCGTTTACCTGCATGCTTTCCAACAATGCATTGTTATCTCCCTGACGGCTGATTGTGAAACGATATTTTTTCATTGTCACGCCATCTTCTGCTGTAACATTTACCTCGATCAGATTTCTTCCGCTTGTGAGAACTGCGTTTCCGCTCAGTTTTGCTGTTTCTTTTCCGTTCACCAGCACTTTTACTGTTGCCTTGGTATCCTCTGCTGCAAAGGAATACTTGATTTCCTGAACGTCACTTCCTGCTGTTGTCTGATAGAAAGTTGTTCCTTTTACAAACTGAAACATGTCTGTACTTTCACTAGTTTTAATATCAGCTGTCGCCAGATCTGCATTTGCAGATTTGACTGCTGATGCACCTGAATCTGTGCCATCTCCGGTTACTTTTACTCCTTTAGACCATTCAACGTCTCCTGCTGCACCTGTTCCGATCAGCGGTACATAAGCAGCTTTCACATATTTGCCTTTCAATGCTTTAGAAGCTGTCAGAGAAGTTCCTTCTACTCCGCTGATAATGGAATAGTTTCCATTTTCTTTATCAGCAACTGCCCATTTTACAATTACGGACTGTCCTGTAGTATCTCCTGCCGCTGTCAGGCTGTTAGCAGCTTCGTCATATGTTACCTTAACATTGGAGGCGGTCGGTTTCGCTGCCTCTTCAACTAATTTTACTTCTTTATCATTCACTGTAACATCAGAATAAGTGATGGATCCTGTATTAGTTCCCTGGCTTGCGATTGCTAACTTATAGCTATCACTCAGGAATCCACAGTCATTTCTTGAACCGATCTCGGTCCAGCTTTTCTTATCCGAACTAAAGAATGCTTTTACATTCGCATCCTTCTTTTCCAATTTCAGCCAGATCGGATTGACGCTTACATTTGCCCAGTTACTATATGATGTTTCCTGACCCTCATGGTTCTGTTCTTTTACAATTGCCACTGCACTGGTGTTACCACCTCGGTGTTTCTTTTCCAGTGCTACGTAATTATCTGCATCATCATAAAGATAGATTCCTGCATCTGCCCATGTATTTGCAGGAGTTGCACCTGTCAGTTTGAATACAAGTGTCAGATTTGTTCTGTCTGTTCCTTCCGGCAATGGTTTTACAAGGACATTGCTCGGTGTCTGCTGATTGAAAAGCCCCTGACCGGTGAAATCCTGTTCCAGTCCGCCTTCAACGGTTGAGCTTACACGATATTTGTCAGATGCTGTCGGATAATCTACTGTAATATCTGATGCGATTGTCTTTCCGTTCTGCCAGATGGATACCAGTTTTGATGCTTCATAACCGTTGGCTGTAGATGCTGTCACTACAACACTTCCCGGTTTTACTGCTGTCAGAAGTCCTTGTTCAGTGATTGTTGCTTTATCAGTCTCAGTTCCGGTCTTGGCATCATAGACCTTCCATGTCACTGCGCTGTTCTTGTCTGCACCGTTCTCTTCAGCGTTCCATTTCAGATTTGCAGTATACTGGATCGTATCATTTACGTTAATATTTTCTTTGGTATCAGCTGCTGTCAGCTCTATTCCTTCCGGCAGATTACCAAGTTCACCTGCGTTGACTGTGAATGTAACTGTATTGGTCGGGAACTTACGTCCTCCAACAATCATATATCCTGTTACATTGGCTGTTCCTGCTCCTACTGCAGTTACGACACCTGTACTGGAAACTTTTACTACTTTTTCATTGTCAGATTCGTAGTACATCGTTCCGTTCGCTGCTGTGGTAGAATCTGCATTCACCTTCATTGCATCATTGGTGACTGTAATATCAGAAGCACTCATATTGCTGATTGAACTTCCGGCATTCATTCCGCCGTCATACTCATTTCCTTCGATCACTACATTCTTACAACCATTAAAGTTATACAGCTTTCCTGATAAGGTATTCCCACTTCCGCTTACGGTCAGTTCTGCACTGTCGGCTACATTCAGTTCTGTAGAACTTCCGTCTTTTACTGCCAGACTCAGAGATCCATCTCCGTTGATCGGATCCTGTCTGTAAATTTTATTATTTTTAAAGGTAAGGTTATCTACACTCTTTGCATCAAGAACTCTCTTATTGTACGTAAAAAACGTATTGCCCTTGATCTTAATATTAGAATGTACGGTCTTTTCCGTAGATACAGTCGGATTGGTAGGCTCGATGAAAATTGCCTGTGCATTTCCTCTTGTAAATGTATTATTACGGATGGTCACATCTCTGACCGGACCTGACTCATACCAGCCCTGAGCATCATCAGAAATATAGATGCCTGCCATACTCATTCCGTCAAATGTATTATTTTCAATGACAATTGGTTTTCTTGTAGTTACAAGGATTCCTCTTGTCGGAACTTCCTTAAATTCACAATTGCTGATGTTGACAGCTGGTGTATAAGTGATATTTTCTACCACATGTTGATTTACCTGAACGTCGGCAGGAATTGCCTTATCCAATGTCAGATTGATGGTTGTCAGACTTCCTGAACCTTCACCCATATTTCCGCCCATTCCGTCCGGTCCGTCAACTTTTGTTACTGTACGAACGGAATTTTCAACTGTGATCATATTTCCCTTTGTCATGAACTCGATTTCGTCACCTTTGAAAAAGTTCGGGAAACCAGCTGTTTCATGATGGTTGTACTGTACTGTGATTGTTCTTCTGTCAGAACTGATGGATGTAACTGTGTTAAATGTTCCGTGGATATTGATCGGGTCGTCATGAGGACCTGCAAAGGTACAGTTATTAATATTGATTGCTCCTTTGCATCCGGACATCTGCACAAAATCAGCATATCCGGCTGTTGTTCTTCCACTTTCCTTTGGTGCTTCAAAATCAACATCTTCCATTGTAATGTTTTCAGAATGCTGACCTACCATACCAAATCCATGAAGGAACTGGATATCAAGAGAAGTCATCTTAATATCTTTGCTCTTCCAGAAAAATGTTCCTGCATGATCACGTACGGTCGGACGTGACTGGAAGCACATTCCGTTCTGAACTTCACCGGCTTTACTATTATATGTAATCTTTACACGATGATTTCCAAGATCCTCAATAGAAGCTACACCTTTTAATGCAGCATTTCCATTTCCTGCACCGAATTTGATTCCCTGTACGGTATCTTCCCGCTGGGTATGATAACCTGACAGATCGGAGATACTCCAGTAACGTTGACCTGTATAAGGACTCACATCGCTGTACCATTTAATCGTTGTTCCTGCAACTTCATAATTATAGCACTCAGGAATATACATAGTTGCTGTATTTCCCTCTACACTCTCAACAGTCATATCAATAACTGTCGGAACCTGGAAATCCACTGCAAAATTTTTAAATTCAACATCTTCGCAACCGATTGTTGCAAATGTTGTCATTTTACCATGGAACATAAACAGAGAGTCATTTCCATCTACGGTAACATGATCCATATCTTCCAGAAAAATACCGATCTTCTTCATTTTATTGTTCTGATCGGCACCTACAGTATTGGAAACATATAATTCTCTTTCTATTGCTTTATCTGGATAGATATCATAGCGTCCTTCCGGGAAATTAATCTTGACTTCTTTTCCCTCTTTCGTTGCATCTTTCGCAGCTGCGATCGCTTTCTGTATTCCGATTGCACTGTCCTTCCCGCTGTCTGGATATACTCCGTAATCCGTAACATCGATTACTTCTGTTCTTGCAGCTGCTTCGGCCTTCTGCACACCTGCGCCCGAAACAATTCCCGTTATCGCAAGACACGCTGCAGAGAACAGCGATAAGATTCGCCTTCTCTTTTTCATTTCTTCCTTACCCCTTTCCCTTATATGTATAAGTAATTTTATTTTCTCATAAAAAAAAGGGGGGGAGCTTGCACTTTTTTGTCGTGCCGCCTCTGATTTTTTTGTCATATTCGGAACTTTTTAATAACAGAACCGAGAAAAGGCATATCACCCACTTAACGCACTGCCTCTTTCTTTCATTTTTGGATTATAATGTTTTGAAGTTGTTGCTAGAAATTTATGATATGCAAAATACTACTACCAGTGAAAAAAGAATTCCATGCGCAATCTCATACAGTGATACTATTGTCTTAACAATCATCCAAACAAATGCCAAAACAAGTATAAGTGGCAAAACCAGTATTTTTTCAAACATCTAAGTATAATCATAATCATTCCTCCTAACTTCTTTCGCATCCAAAGTATTCCGTTTTGGACGTTAATTCCACTGTCAGTTTTAATCGTAAATCAAATATTTTCCGCATACTGTGGGTTTGTCATTTTCGTAATCTCCTTTGAATTTTCTAAAATTGCTTTTTTATATAGAAAATTCGGAGATTACGGGTACTCAGCTATCTGGCACTGCCATGCGTTATAAAACATAAAAGTCCTTTCCCAAGTAAGGGAAAAGACCTAATACTGCCATATCCATTCCTGCGGATTCTGCGGAAGTAAGCGAGATTTAAGATATGGACATTCTTGCATTTCTGACACTTCACACTCAAATGTCCGGTTGCGTCTGAAAAAACTCTCTGTATCCTGAACCCACAAATCGGGCAGTGCCCAAATTACATCTTAAATTTATATTTTCCTTTTCCGTGACCGGACACTGGTTCAATAATCTCTGCCTTTACCAAATTGGAAAGAAGTTTTGAAGCACCTGAACCTTTTAGCTCAAGAAGCTCCATAACGGCACTTCTTCCAAACACCTCATCAAAGCCAAACTTTTCAAAAAGTCTATGGATATGAACTGTTGTTTTTACTGAGAAATCACTGCCCTTTTCGAAAAGTACACTTTCAATATCCACTTATATGAAGATTTCGATTATGAAGCTCATTTTTCTCGTTCAAAAGCAGATTTCTGAGAAACGCTTCCAAATACTCTGTTGTTTCGTGAATGCCTTTTTGCAGATTCGTATAATTTGCACGGACAAGTGCATTTCTAAAATACCACGTATTTTCCGCAAAAATATCATTGGTTGCAGAAAAGCCCAGTGACCTTAAATATTTGATGAAGAACACTGCCGTTGTTCTCGTATTGCCTTCCCCGAAGATATGGATTTGCCATAACCTTGAAACAAATACCGCAAGATGATGGATAATCTCGTCCATTGAAAGTCCTTTATAACTAAAATCTTTCTCCTGCGAAAAAATCGTATTCAAATGTAGCTCTCAGTTCGGACGCACTACCGTACATAACGGTTGCTCCATCAAGCACCCATTCTTTCTTTGTGATGTTGTAATCTCGAATCTTTCCGGCGTGTTTATAAATCCCCTGAAATAGTTTGCGGTGGATAGAGATGCTTTGGATTGACCTAAATCATATCTACTCACAAGTTCTTGTACACCCCATGGTCGTAAATTCCCGAAATAGCCTTCGGTACATACCTACGTTTGCGTTTTCATGCCACAATTTCAACTTTTTTCTTAATTTGTGGCACTATGATAAATTAATATCCTTCTTTATACGAATGAATCCGGTCAGATACTGTGGATAGTTTTCATCTACATAGTAGCAGCTGATTTCTCCATCCCTGTTCAATACAAGCACGTCGCTGACTTCGCATTGCTTTTTCATCCATTTCCAGATGTCAGCAACTTTTTCATTTTCCTGCATTTCACGAATCGAGATTAATCGGTAATTTTCGACAGTAATTGACACGTTCTGCTGGATTGCCTCTTGATATGGCAGATCTCCTTTACATTTTCGTATTGGAGAGTATTGGCGCCTCCACTCTCGTGGTGTGCTGTCCCTTAGCACAGTTATATGATACTAAGATTCCGCATACAAAAATCGTCACCACATGGCGAACATATATTTTTTTCTTCTTATAAGCTTTTCCTGATATTTAATTCTCTGCCTATAGTCTCAACAGTATTTAAGACATCATCAAACGAATATTCCCTTGCATAACTGGTTTCTTCTGCGTATCTTTCCCATAGCTATATAATGCTAGTAGTAATATCTATCACAAGGCTTTTACATATTAGATAAAAGCATGTAAAATTTCTTTTACATAGCTTAATTGCGGTCTATTTAGCTTGTTTCTTAACTACTCAGGAAAAATATTTCTACCCTCGCCCCACCTGTATTTTCAGAATTTGAAAGTTTAATACCTCCACCATATTTTTCAGCCACAGTTTTTGCAAAAAATAGTCCCATCCCATAATGGCTTCGCCATTTCTACTTGTGTCATCCATAAAAACTGCATCTGTGCCATGCAATAATGCTTCTTTTGTTAAATCCATGACTCCGCTATCCTCCACCAATGAATATCAGCCCGGCCATCCTGCTCCTTTGCGTCAATATTAAATTGATTCCATTTTCTTTGTCATGCTCCACTGCAT
>ENA-OQLB01000521-OQLB01000521.1-human-gut-metagenome-genome-assembly--contig:-NODE-521-length-21395-cov-3.612187_pt1 | contig 21395 bp, 19 predicted proteins | sample MGYA00242656_ERZ504813 | MGnify/ENA primary metagenome ERZ504813 (study PRJEB26092, sample SAMD00036388) | human gut metagenome | host: Homo sapiens | study: EMG produced TPA metagenomics assembly of... | reverse complement strand
ATTGAATGGCTTGACCATCATTGCCGGAGTGAATGATTCAGGAAAAAGCACAATAGGAAAAATGTTATTTGCCCTGACCAAAGCGATAGGAAATATGGGGAACCATAACGATGAGCAACGATATAGAAGAATCCGATTTCAAGCAGCAATGTTATACAATCAGTTATCTTCCATTGAAAAGAATCTGCAAATAAATATTAAGGAGAAATTAATTCTTCCTCCAAACATCAATGAGTTCATGGAGGAACTAATGGATGCAACCATTGCTGATAACTTATTATTAGAGGAAAAAGAGAAATTTACAGAACATATAGATATCACTCCTCAACAAAAAGCAAGAATCCTAAGATATCTGGAAAACATAAAGGAGGAGATACAGGAAAATAAAGAGCCGCAAAACATATTGAAAAAGGAGTTTGAAACAATCATAGAAGCCGAATTCCTGAATAATATCTGTACAAATGGCACAGAACATTCCGAAATAGCTTTTTACGAAGGAACACATGATAACAATGTGTTCATCTCTCTTGAAAAGAATAAAATAAAAGACATTTCTGCTACAAATTTGACGGAATTCCAAATAAACGACGCAACCTTTGTGGAATCTCCTCTGTACATTCATTTATTGGACATACTGGCTTCTGCACAAACACTGAAGGAAAAAAGATACAGCACTGCTATATTCAGGCCGCTTGTCAATTATCACGTAAAGGATATGGCTCAAAAACTAGATGCCATAAAGTATCCCTTCTTGGCTCCTTCCCTATTTGATGACAAAATGAATGCCATAGGAGATATAACCGGGGGCAAATTTGAGTTTGACAACAAAACAAGAAACTTGTTTTGGAAAAAAGAAGGCGTAAAGTATTCGCCTGTCAACGTGGCCTCAGGTATAAAAGCCTTCGGAGTCATGCAAATATTAATGGAGACACAAGCTATTAATGAGAATAAAATACTAATATGGGACGAACCCGAAAACCATTTGCACCCTGAATGGCAAATAAAAATAGCACAATTGTTTGTTGAAATAGCTAAAGCGGGAGTTCCAATTCTTATTAGTTCCCACAGCCCCTACTTCATCCAAGGTGTGAGGTATTTTACCGAAAAACATGAATTGAACAAGTTTGTGAATTATTATTTAGCAAAAGAAACGGAAGATGGATTGAGCGAATTAGAGGATGTAACGAAAGACTTGAACCAGATATTTGTCAAACTGGCACAGCCTATGAACGAAATTATAAACATAGGAATGTGATGGAGAAAACTGAACTGACACCTGAACTGATTTTCGAGGAAATTGCAACAAAATCAGAAACACCGACAACATCTATATGTACTTTACACAATCCTTGCCACCCAAATCCGAAATGCACCTCCATACAACAAACAATGGTTTTGAATTTCGATCGGATAGAAAGTAATTGGCATCAAAAAAAGAAAGAACCCAATACTGATTCTGTAGATGCACTAACCTATACATCCAACAAATTGTGCATGGTTGAATTAAAAGGATGGAAAAGTTTTCTGGAGCATCAAAACATCTCACACAAAGAAAAGGCTACCGGACATGAAAAGAAATCTTGAACAAACGTATAGATAAACAAAACCAGAAGTACAAATTGCAAGACAAATTGTTGGAAAGTATTAGCTTGTGCGAAGAAATAATAGGAATAAAAGACATAAAGCAATTGGTTTCGATTCTCTATATCCTTGTAACAGATATAAATCCATATCAGAATGCCATTTCATCATTGACACAACAATTAAACATGTTGGCGAATACAGCAACAGATTGGGAAACTGTATGCGCCAGCAAAATGTCACAGCATTTTACAAACGAAACCAAAACAATAAAAGGCATTAAAACGGCATTCATCTATTGTAAAGAGTTTGATAAATTCATCAAAACAATCGACTCAAAGGGGAACACTCAGAGTAAGGATAAAGAACTGCAAGAGATATCCCAATAGGCTACACTCTTACATATTTGATGGCTCCTTTTGATAATAAAATTTCCATTTATCTATATTTTTCACATTTTTTCTTGGTTATCCTATACTTTTGAGTTAATTTTGCCGCATATATTTATACCTCATTATATATGTCTGTCCTATTAACCTTTTGTGTGACAGGCAATAGCGTAGCGTACTCTGCGGTAAATACAGCTTTCCAAAAACATGTTGAAATTAAAAACTGTTTCACTTCTGGGACACAGAAGCGAACTTGATGCATTGCCAAAAGGTAAGTTGCTGATAAACACTATCAATGCCCACTCATACAATACGGCTCAAAAAGATATGGCATTTGCCGAAGCATTGCTGAATGGAGATGCCTTGATTCCAGACGGTGCAAGTATCGTATTGGCCTTTAAGCTTTTGAGACATAGAAGAATAGAACGGATTGCCGGTTGGGATTTATTTCTCCATGAAATGAAGAAACTGAACCGGGAAGGCGGCGTCTGTTTCTTTTTAGGCAGCAATGAAGATACATTAAGAAAAATCAAGGTAAAGGCTGTCAGGTTATACCCCAATATCCGGGTAGAGACCTACTTCCCCACCTACAAGGCAGAATTCTCAGAGGAAGACAACCGGCAGATGATAGAAGCTGTGAACCATGTAAAACCCGATTTACTATGGGTGGGCATGACTGCACCCAAACAAGAAAAATGGGTATACGCGCACCTGAAAGAGTTGGATGTGAACGGACCGATAGGCACCATCGGCGCTGTGTTCGATTTCTTTGCAGAAAACATACAGCGTGCACCGCTGTGGTGGCAGGAGCATGGTCTGGAATGGTTGTACCGACTGATGAAAGAGCCCAAAAGAATGTGGAGAAGATATGTCATAGGAAATGCCCTCTTTCTGGGATACTTATTAAAAGAAAAAATATCAAATTAATAAAAGACACAGAATGAAAAAAGTAGCATTAATCTCCGGCATCACCGGACAAGACGGTTCGTTTCTTGCCGAACTTTTAATTGATAAAGGTTATGAAGTTCATGGCATATTGCGCCGTTCGTCTTCCTTCAATACCGGGCGTATCGAACATCTGTATCTGGATGAATGGGTGCGTGATATGAAAAAAACCGTCTGGTGAACCTGCACTATGGAGATATGACGGACAGTAGTTCACTGATACGTATCATTCAGCAAGTGCAACCGGATGAGATTTATAATCTTGCCGCACAAAGCCATGTAAAGGTATCTTTCGATGTGCCCGAATATACGGCAGAAGCCGATGCAGTAGGTACATTACGCATGTTGGAAGCTGTGCGTATTCTGGGTATGGAAAAAAAGACAAGAATTTATCAGGCTTCTACCTCCGAACTGTTCGGTAAGGTGCAGGAAGTGCCGCAGAAAGAAACAACTCCTTTCTATCCGCGCAGCCCGTACGGTGTAGCCAAACAATATGGTTTCTGGATTACGAAGAACTACCGCGAAAGCTATGACATGTATGCCGTAAACGGGATTCTTTTCAATCACGAAAGCGAACGTCGCGGCGAAACATTCGTAACCCGCAAAATTACACTGGCCGCAGCACGCATCGCACAAGGTTTCCAAGACAAACTGTATCTGGGAAATTTGGACGCACGCCGCGACTGGGGATATGCCAAAGATTATGTGGAATGTATGTGGCTCATCCTGCAACATGACAAACCGGAAGACTTCGTCATCGCCACCGGTGAGATGCACACCGTACGAGAGTTTGCTACACTTGCCTTTAAAGAAGCCGGCATAGAGCTGCGCTGGGAAGGCGAAGGTGTGAATGAAAAAGGCATCGACGTGAAAACCGGCAAAGCATTGGTAGAGGTTGATCCGAAATATTTCCGTCCCTGCGAAGTGGAGCAGCTATTGGGTGACCCGACCAAAGCAAAAACATTGCTGGGCTGGAATCCTACTAAGACAAGTTTTCCGGAACTTGTAAAAATCATGGTGGCTCATGATATGAAATTTGCAAAGAAGCTGTATCTGAAAGCACAGACAGAAGAATAAATACATACTTTTCTAAAGTGTAATACTGTGAAGAAGTACTTATTAGTAATCTGGTTGATTTCCTGCTGTATAACAATACGGGCCCAATACTCCATAGGCAACACCGGCCTACTTAACATCCCCACTGCCGACATGCAGGAGACCGGCACTTTCATGGGTGGCGGAAACTATCTGCCCAATGGCATGACCCCATTCAACTTCAACACAGGAAATTATTTCATCAACATAACATTTCTGTCAATACTGGAGATGAGCTATCGGTGCACCCTGTTGAAAACAACACGATATGACGGAAAAAAAGGATATTTCCAGCAAGACCGTTCAATGACTGCACGCCTACGCCCGTTAAAAGAAGGCAGATTTCATCCTTCAATAGTAATCGGTGTGGACGACCTTTCAAGAATACGGGAAATAATTACTTCGGTACCGTATACGGAGTATTGACCAAAAGTTTCTCCATAGCCGGAAGGGACAGGCTTGCATTGACTGCCGGATATTATATTCCGATAAACGACCGGAGCATACAGAAAGGCCCGTTTGGCGGCATCAGCTACTCTCCCGCCTTTTACAGGAAATAGCGTTCATGGCAGAATATGATTCCGACGGATTCAACATAGGAGCCGCCACCAGATTATGGAAACATATCTCATTGCACATCTTTACCAGAGACTTCAAATGTGTGTCAGGCGGAATACGGTACGAGTGTAAGCTATTGCACTAAAGAATGAAACAAAAACAAGGAAATTAAACTATATATCAATAATCTTGTTACCTTTGTAGACAAATTTATTGCTATTTATGAAGATTATAAGTTTCAGCTATTGGGATAAACAACGAAATTGGAGTTTTGAAAAATTGAAATTTCAAAAATTGACCTTATTAGTCGGAGCTTCAGGTGTGGGGAAAACCCAAATACTGAAAGCGCTGAAGAATATGCATCGCATAGCTGCCGGAAAATCTTTTAATGGCATAAAATGGGATATTACTTTTGAGATAAATGACATAAAATATAGCTGGGAAGGAGAATTTGAGAGTAAAGCGAACGATGATTCCCTACTTATTGTCAATAAGGAAGAATATAATATTCTTTATGAGAAAGTAGTATGTGAAAAAGATATCATAGTAAACAGAGACGCCGAATCCATCATATTTAATGGAAAAAAGACAGTCAAATTATCTCCGCAACAGAGTGTTATAAATCTTTTACGGGCTGAAGAACAGATTTTCTCTATTTATTATAATGGTTTTGAATACATACAAGAATTGGATACTGCACAAGTGACTAAAGAGAAAATATATTTACCTAAAAATTAGTCAAAAACATGCTTGCTAATTATAAGGATATCGCAAGTATAAGAACCTCTCTCTTTGATATTATCTCTAAATGTAATTCATCATTCAATAATGACATAGCTACATTCAATATTATCAAAGAAAGATATATCAGTATATTTCCGCAAATAAAGGATATACGAATAGGATATTTTAATGCCGGACAGGAATACATCAGCATACAGATTAAAGAGCAAGGTGTGTCACAGTGGATTGACCAAGAGGATATATCTTCGGGAATGCTCCGCAGCCTACTCCAAATAAGTGAGTTATATCTATGCCCAACGGGAAGTGTACTCCTGATGGATGAATTTGAAAACAGCTTGGGGGTAAACTGTATTGATGAATTAACTAATGATATTCTTGATTCAAAAAGGGATATCCAATTTATATTGACAAGCCATCACCCCTACATCATCAATAATATTCCTTACAAAAATTGGAAAATTGTAACCCGCAAAGCCGGAAAAGTCATGATAAAGGATGCTTCGGACTACCGAATAGGAGAATCCAGGCACGATGCTTTCCTGCAACTTATTCAATTAGAAGAGTATAATGGCGGAATCAATTAGAAAGGAGTAGTAGAAATGAACCTATATTTTCTTGTAGAAGGAAAACAAACTGAAAGAAAGAGCAAACCAAAGCCCAATTTCATCACGATTATCTGAAAGAGATATTTACCGAAAGAAATATTACCTATACAAAAAAGAATCCCGGAACTGTATGTGATGCCTCTTTCCTACAAGAACTCATCAAGAGAAGTCAGGAAACCGGACACTTACTATCTTTCAAAGAGTTACTGGATTTTTGCCAATCACTTGAATAACAAGATAAAAAACTCATTATCATTTTATTAGTGTATATCGGTACACTAACATCAATGTTGCGATCTTTCTTATATATACTGTTATTATGCTGCATCGAAACTTGGTGGATTGAAGCCAGCGCCCAATCCGTCACTGAGAAGTTGAAAGCTATCGGCATGGAGAATATCCGTTATGCAGAGACCGGAGAATGCATAACCGTCACTTTTGAAAACAATGTGTATCGGAGCACTTACCAGGGAATAGGAGAAGCGATAGATGCCTGTTTGGAAAGCAATGTAAACAAAAGCCTGCAACTGGTTGCACTGGAAAACCAAATACCTCAGTTATGCATCAGTCTGCCGGACACCTTGCTGAATGATTATCGGGAAGAAAAGATCTCTCTGATGCAGGTGTATGCAGAAATGGGCATCAGCATTGATACCGACCATGCCATGAAAGCCGTAGAAAACGCAAAGGAAATTGAAAACCCTTCGGCATGGAAAGTGGATGTCATCGTATATCCCGAACTGTTCTTGAAGAATAACAGCCTGAACAAACTATATACCTACGCCGTCAACCTCAGCCTGCCATAGAAATGGGACTGTGGAAAGGTGGAAAACTGACAGCGCAAGTTGTATTCCCCATAGCTGCCAACCTATATGGGGAATATAAAAAGATACATCCGGGCGTGATGACCTTGTCGCAAGAAGTAAGGTTCAGAAACAACCTCTTCGGGCGAATTACAGCCGGAAACTTCACTCACAATCGCATGGGTGCGCAACTGGATATGAAGTTCCGGACAGACAATGGCAGGCTGGAACTCGGAGCATTGGTAGGCGCAACCGTATATTCGGCTATCGTGGACAGTGAAGGATGGTACGTCAGCACTACTCCGAGAGTCAATGCCTTTCTCAAAGCAAGCGTATATGAGCCCCACACCAACCTGCAATTTGACTTGCAAGGCGGACGCTACATCTATGGAGATTACGGAGTGAGAGGTGACTGTACACGACATTTCGGAGAATATGCCATAGGGTTGTACGCATTGTATACGGGAGGAGAGATAAACGGCGGCTTTCACTTCGCCATACCTCTGCCCGGAAAAAGATGGAAACGGAACCATGCCTTCCGGATAAACCCCGCCGACTACTTTGCCTGGACATACAGCATGGTGTCTCATGGAAAATACATCAACGACCAAATGGGGAAAAGCTACAACATACGTCCGGATGAAAACAGAAGCAGCAACTTCTACCAGCCCGACTATATACGCCACTTCCTCATTAAGGAACAGGAAAAAAAAACTAAATAGAAATTATCAAGTATAAACTCTAATTAAAAACAAGAAGTTATGAAAATGAGAAACTTTTTCAGAATGGGAGTGTTGCTCGCTGCAATCTCCCTGACCGCTGCCGGATGCGGTAAAGATGACAAGACTCCGGAGCAGCTTCCAGACCCGCTGGATACTACTACCGAATATTACCTGGTAGGTGTGGTGTCGTCTGCCGAAGGTGTGGTGAAAGGTGCGGAAGTGAAAATATCGGATGAAATAAAAGCTACCACCGACGCACAAGGCAAGTACAACCTGACCCTAAGCAAGACCGGTGACTACACCGTAGCCGTAAAGGCAAGCAAGCTGGAGGATTTCAGTACGGAGGTGAGCATCGCATCATCTGCCAAAAATCGCAGCACTTTGACACTTAACGTCAAAATGAGCAAGATCGTAGAATATACTGCACCTAAAGAGGTCGTATCGGGGCAGGAAACAAAGGTGGAAGTACCGGCAGCTACTGAAACGGAAACTCCCGCAGCCATTGTAACAGCTCCCGCCGATGCAGTGGAGGAAGGTGTGAAGATCAGTGCCGGCGCCTATGAAGAGCCCAAAGCCAACGTATCCGCCCCTGTCACCAGTGAGAAGAAAGAAGTGGAACAGGTAGTGGTAAGCAGCATTGCCATTAAAGCAGAGCCGGCAAATGCCACAGCCAAGAAAGAGATTGTCATCGCTACGCCGAACCCGAGCACAAATACTTCCATCTATTTCGATCCGGACAACATGGTGGCTCAAAAAGATGCTATCCTCACCAGAGCGTGGGAGGACTTGAATACGGGAGTGAAATTCAACAACGGAAACTATGAAATCACCATTCCCACAGGCGCTACGATTGCCGGAAAATATGCCACACGCATAAAGGCCGAAAAAGTGACGGGCAAAGAAACGGTGGGCGAAGCAACCTTGCCAACGGCGCGGAAACCGTAAAGAAGGATAACAGCGGAAATATATCCGGCATCAAAGATTTTGAAATAAAAGTTGCCATCAAAGCAGGATGGGAATACACCACAACTCCCGCCGCTGCACTGAAGGCAGCCGGTGCAGAGGATGAGAAACTGGCAGCAGCCATCGAAGCGCAAATCCGGTCTACGGAAGGCAATCCGCTTGTTTACACCGTAGAGCGTGTCCTGAAGACCAACATCAGCGGAAACAGCATTCTCTACTATCAGAACAAAGCCAAATACTGTACCAAAACATATACTTTCAAGATCATGGCAAACGGCGTCAAGAAGAATGTCACAATTGCATTGAAATGTTATACCGGATCTGAAGAAAAGTACACCAACCAAAGCAGTGACCAACATTCCGGTGGCGGTACACTCTGATTTGACTGACATAACCCGAAAGGAACAAACACCATAAATCAAAAACTGACCTATGACCATCGCCATTGATTTTGACGGCACAATCGTAGAGCACCGCTACCCTAAAATAGGAAACGAAATTCCTTTTGCCACCGATACGCTGAAAATGCTGATGAAAGATCATCACCGGCTAATACTGTGGACCGTACGCGAAGGAGAACTTCTGAAAGAAGCTGTGGAATGGTGCAGGGAACGGGGCGTGGAGTTTTATGCCATAAACCGGGATTATCCAGAGGAAGATGCTGCACATCATGGTTTCTCGCGCAAGGTAAAGGCGGATATCTTTATTGACGACCGCAATTTAGGCGGCCTGCCCGATTGGGGAGATATATACCGCATGATTCAGAAGAAACTGACATACGAGGAGTTATATCGCAATATGGATGAAGCTCCCCCAAGAAAGAAAAGCGGGTTCTGGAGCAGGTTTAGTTTTTAGAGGTGCACTAAAAAACCAAGGGGAGATGTGCGGGAATGAAGTTCGACTATCATTCCCGCACACCTCCCCCCTTTTTATATATTACCGGGCAGGGCGGAAAGAGAGGAAAAGCCTCTCAATAAAGATCGTGCTGTCCGACTTCCGCAAAGAGCGTTGCCAGTTTCTCGATAACCGGCTTGAGATAGCGTTCTCCCTTTTCCGCGGAAGCTTTCTTGGGGTTCCCCACTCCACTATCCACCGTAGCCTTATCCCAATGGCGGGGCGTCCATGCCACTTTCTCATTCAACGAAGCGATGGCAAACGGACGGGAAGCTCCGTCACCGGCCTCAGCAAGGTTCACCAGTTCGGTGATAGTACATCATGGCAGAAGTTTCCGATTCGCGGCATGATCGTCTATGTCGGCCTCAAAATAGCCTTTGGTGGGAATGATGCTGAACCAATCGGTTGCCATAATCAGGAAGTCGGGATAAGTAACGGCAAGATCGCGAATCATCCCTTTGAAGTTGTTCCCGCCATGTCCGCCGAGGATCACCATTTTGCGTATGCCCTGAACATAAAGAGAAGCTACAATGTCCTCCAGAATGGCCTGTTGGGTGGTATAACGGGTGTGAATACAAAAAGGAGCTCGCGCTGTCCGGGGTTATGCGCACCGAAAGGTACGGGAGGCATCACCATGCAACGCACACCGGAACGTTCCAATGCCAGCGTAGCGGCATCTACGGCAATATCATGCGGAAGAATACAGTCTGTCAGATAAGGCAGATGCAGGTTATGAGGCTCGGTAGCCCCCCAAGGAAGAATGACAACATCATACTTCACATCTTTCACCTTCCCATAACAGGAAACGGTAAGATCAATTTCTCTTTTTTCCATACTACTGTTTTCTATATTCCTTAGGCGACATGCCCGTATGATGCTTGAAATACTTTCCAAAAAATGACTGGTTGGCAAAATGCAGTTCATCGGCTATTTCCTGAATGCTCTGCTCGGATGATTTCAACAAGGCTTTTGCCTCCAGAATCACCAGACTGTCAATCCACTCGCCCGCCGTCTTGCCACTCACCTCTTTCACTACGGTAGAAAGGTGCTTGGGCGTGAGAAACATCTTGCCGGCATAATAGGCCACACTCCTCTCCTCTTTATAGCCCTCGGATACATACCGGATGAAGTGCTCAAACAAATCCTCCTTACGGCTTTTCGGGGTACGTTCCTTCGCGGTGTGCCCCTGATAAATATCATAGATTTCATAGAACAGCGCCAGCAACAATCCCTGCGTAATCTCTTTACGGTACGGATTGTCCTTCAGCCTCACTTTCCTCCACAGAAAAGAATGATATTCCTCGAATGCCTGTAACTCTTCGGCGGTGACCTTGATGCAGGGCCGCTCCTTTATCATGAAAAACATGGGGAACAGTTGCTGCATGGTGGGTATCACCATATCCATGAAGTCTCTGGACACCGCTATAAAGCTGCCGGAGAAGTCATCGGAGCGCTCACCTTGCTGCACAATCTGTTCGGGCAGGATGATGCAGAGCATTCCTTCCCTCATTTCATACTCCTGCAGATTGATATTCATCCTGCACCGGCCTTTCCGGCAGACTGCAAGACAGGCCGCATTCAGACGAGTGGGATATGACGTAAAAGGAATGTCCCTGATATCATCAAAAATAGCAAAATCATTGCCGATAAAGTCAATCATAGGCAGATGTTGTATGCCGGATATGTCGACGTTGCGTATCTGTTTTGTATTCATTGGTCTTGTGCTTTGCCGGCAATATAGGATTATTCGCGAAATAATTAATTTAAAAATCGTGAATGTTATCCTAATTCATTATTTTAAATCCTATGAAGAATGTACGCGGTTGTGTAGGGCCGTAAAAATAACCGGCATCGCGGAATTCTCCCTTATCCAGGTCTTTCTGAAAACTATTGAAGATGTTCTGCACGCCCGTATTCAGCTGGAATTTGATGTGGTCGTGCAGCACGAACGTATAATTCAGCTTCAGATTGAGGTCGAAGAACTGGGGTGTATTCTCCATGCGGTCTTTTTCGATATATCCGGCATAGTGCGGCACAATCATCTTGCCCGTATAAGTGCCGGACAGTGAGAAGTCGAAATTCTTCACCGGAGCAGACGAGAAAGTGAAGTAACCATAATAATCCGGTGTGCGGGGCATGCGCTTGGTAGTCAGATCCACACCGTCTACTTTTGTCCATGCCTCCTCGTGGGTGTAGCGGCTGCGCTGCGCGGTAAAGCCCAACTGGAACTGTGCTTCCTTGCCATGGGCAATCTTGGCATCGAGGTTTGCTCCGTACACGCGGGCACCATTGCCGTTACGGCGTTCTTTGATAACATCGCCTATGTCGTTCTTTCCGATGTCCTCAAGAACAAAAACATGGCGCAAGTCGTATAGAAGCTTCCACAAGTATGTTGGCCTGCCAATGTCCCAAATGAGTGGTCCAGTCCACCGACCCGCTGTAACTGTTGGAACGCTCTTCGCGCAGGTTGTCCGCCAGCTTGATTTGCACACCCTCGCCGCCCACTGCTGTGACATGGAGGTCTTCATCATAGGCTTGCGGCGCACGAAAACCGGTAGAGTACGTCAGACGCGCCTGAAAATCCTCGGAAGGCTTATAGAGCAGATTGACGCGGGGACTGAAAATCAACTTGTCTATCAGATTGTGCTTATCCAGCCGGGCGCCCACCAGCATGGTCAGGACATTCATCTTCCATTCATTCTGCACAAAGGCACTGGCAATGCGGACATCCTGCTGCATGTCGCGGTGATAGCCCGTCATCACATCGTGCATGGAATTGTTCTGATACTCCAGCCCGCCCGTAAAAGTGGCGGGGGCAAAAAGGCAGTTATCCATATTGCCTACGTACATGCCGCCTGCCACCCAAGTCAAGTCGTTTGTCTTGCCGTAAGCGTTCAGGTCCTTCTGCGCACCGTAGTAGCTGTTGCGGTCGGTGTGCTGAATGGAGCCGTACAATGAGATCTTATGCTTATATTCACGCCAGAAGAGGTCGTAGCTCAAGCCACCGCTGTTGATGATATGCTTGGTTTGCTCTGTGATGTCCGTTTCGTGCGGCTGGAGGTCGAACTTATTGCCGCCGCGGCGGAACTCGTTCGTAGTGTGATATTCCAGGTTGATGCGGCTGAAATGCGTAGGGCGGTAATAGGCGCGAAAGCCGAAAGTATTCATGTTCAGCTTGCCCAGTTCGGAGAAGCCGTCTCCATCGCGGTCGTAAGGATTGCGGTTGCGATAGCTTTCGTAAAGAGCGATGCCGTAGGAGTTGTCTTTGGCCACCAGAGAGACATTGGCGCCCATATACTGCTCCCATGACTTGCCGTCCATATTGGAGAACATGCTCGACACCTGAAAGGAATTATTGATAGGGTCTTTGGTAATGATATTGATGGTTCCGCCCACAGCATTCGCGCCGAACAGCGCCGAGCCGCCACCGCGCACCACTTCCACCCTCTCAATCATGTTCACCGGTATCTGTTCCAGCCCGTACACTCCACTCAAGGCACTGATAATGGGGCGACTGTTAATCAGGATCTGGGAGTAAGGCCCTTCCAGTCCATTGATGCGCACTTGCGGAAAGCCGCAGTTCTGGCAGTTATTCTCCACACGCAGTCCCGACTGATAGTTGAGTGTTTTGGCAAGGTCGGTGGAATTCACCATTTCAAAAAGTTTGGTGCTCATCACGTTTACCACCACAGGAGCTGCCTTACGGCTCACTTCATTGCGATTGGCCGATACTACGACCTCATCTGTCATGAAGCTCTCCTCCTGCATCTGGAAATGTACAACGGCGGTGAAGTCTTTGTTCACCTCGATCTCCTTTTCCTGTGTTTTATAGCCTACCGCGGATACGCGCAAGGTGTATTTGCCCGCCGGAAGGTTCTTGAGTTCAAACTGGCCTTCTTCATTAGACACCGTTCCCTGTCCGCTGCCCACTATCAAAACAGTGGCATACGGTATGTTCTCCTCCGAGCCTTTCACAAGGACATGGCCGGAAATCATATTGCCTTCCCTGATGGGATTTGCAGCAATAGCTGCGTTGATGCTTGCCATGGCAAGCACCAGCGCCAATATATAATGTTTCATTTGAATAATCGCTTTTTTAAGTAAATACACACAATCAGCTTATACGCTCCGAACAACAGATGCTCTTGATATAAACCAATTGTAAACAGTTACGATCAATGGCAACGCAGGCATGGTAAATGCCCGACGTTGATGCGGAAAAATATCAAAGTGTAACGAAACAGGGGGGAGCGCGAAGTGAAATCACCCGGCACGTTTTGCCTTTTACGACAGGCGTGTCGGTTGCATTTTCGAGCACCCGCAGCAAAGCACGCATCGGATGCAACATTTCGCAGCAGTCCGGTTTGTCCGAACTGAAGTGGGACAACAGCCCTATGACAATCAGCGAAGTGGCAGAATGTGAGTGCTGGTTGTGGAAAGGGTGCGAGTGGGTAATCAGCACCCCATTAACGTAGTGGACGTGAGTGAAAGCCGTCACACTTGCCTGATAGGCCACAAAGAGTGCCAGCAAGCATAATGCGCATATTGTTCTTTTCAATCCTCTCACGTCCTTATTATCTTGTTTGTTCTATCCGGGTTGCAAAGGTACGAATTATTCCTGAACTTTGCCAAAGAGAAACTCATAATCGCGTTTGGAAGCAGGAGCCGCCCATTCCTCCGGAACAAATTTCCACTGGCCGAGCGCACGCGGTTCGATTACCTTCTTCCGTTCTATGTATTGCATCAGATAGTAACGCAAATCCTTATCCGTAGAACGGATGATACGTTCTTTCAATTTGTCCTGAGGGATTCCCGCACCTTTGGTCAGCAGTTCCCCACCGCCGTTGCCCCGGTAAGAGTTGAGAGCCACCGCATACATCTTGTCCATATCGAACGGAGTGCCGTCGGCCATGCTGTGAATGGTCACTTTCTGTCCCTCCGGTTTCCTCACATCCACTGTATAGACGATGCCTGCCGCCGAATCGAAATTAAAGCTGAAATTCTTGAAAGACGCCCTGTCTGCCGCACCTTCGCGCGGCTTGTCGCGGAACAGCAGGATGTGGTCGTCGGGAGAAGCCATACGGTTGGTCCACAGGGCATAGGACATTTCCAGAACATCGTGTATTTCCTTGCCCGAAAGGCGCATGGTGTAGAGCATATTCTCGTACTTATACAGGTTGAACATGTCGTACACATAGACATCCCCTTCCTCAATCCGGGTGTCGTAGGACAGAGGAGCCGCCAACGAAATATCCGCACCGCTGATGTTAAGCTGTAAAGTATGGATCAGGTCGATGAAAGCAGAAGAGCCGAAGTAAGCGGGACGGGTGGAGATTGTCTCCGTCAAATGCCCTATCTTCTTCGATACGAAATTCTGGATGGTGGCGTATTGCGATGCAAAATGCTTCATGAAGTCCTCACTGATGCCGTAGTCACCGGTTTCGGTCAGCACACCGTTGATCTGCTTATCCACTACCTTGCCATTACGCAGCGTCACAGTCAGGTCAACGTTGCTCACCACCACGCCGTTGCTCGCCGGTCCATCACCAATACGGAGTCGCCCGCCACGTTCTGCACTTTCTTGCACTCGCGGGCATGGTCGTGCCCCATAAGTACGATGTCGAACCCCGGCACATTACGTGCTATGTCCAGCGAAGCGTTCTCCCTATATTTGCCGCCCATCAGCAAAGCGTCTTGTCCGGCATGGAACATACCCACTACAACATCCGGGCGTTCCTTCTCACGAATTATCTTCATCCACTTGCGCGCCGTTGTTTCCATATCGTCGAAGCGCAGGCCTTTCCACAGGTTTTCGGACAGCCACATCGGGATAGCGGGTGTTATCATGCCGAGAACCACAATCTTTACACCGTCGCGTTCAAGCGTCACGTAGGGCGGGAAATGATTCTTACCCGTAGCCGTATCAATGATGTTGGCTCCCAGCACAGGGGCGTGGCAATCGCCTGCCCAACGATCGAAAACGGCACGTCCGGTCTCCACATCGTGGTTGCCCATATTGCCGGCATCATAGCCATGTAGTTCAGCATTTCGGCCGTCAGGTGCGGCGACACAGTATCAATGTAGTTGTAGTAATAAGCCGTAGGCTGCCCTTGCAGAATATCACCGTTGTCCAGCAGAATCAGATTGTCTTTATACGTCTCGCGCTCTTTCTGCACAAAAGCATATACACGCGCCAAACTCCCGGCGGCATCCTGCTGCAAAATAAAATCATGGGGATAGTAGTTCCCATGTATGTCACTGGTTTGTACTATCTTCAACTTAACGACCTTCTCCTGTGCCGCAACCGTTCCGAGCAGCAGGAAAAGCCATACAAAGCAACAAATTCGTCTCTTCATACTCTTATTTTCTTCTTTTATCAATCCAGCGGATGGGTAAAAAGGAAACGGGCGCCTGTGTATAATGCGGATCTACCCATATCTTCCCACCCCACTTTTTCACAATCAGTTTGCAGATGGCAAGGCCAAGCCCTGTGCCCTGAGCATATTCGTTCAGTTTCTCAAAGCGTTCGAACACTTTCTTCTGTTTTTCCAACGGTATGCCGCAGCCTGTGTCGGACACAGAAAAGAGCACAACATGCTTCTTCTCGTCCAGCCCCACCTTCAATGTTATCGTGCCGTTCTTCGTAAACTTATCCGCATTGGACAGCAGGTTTATGATCACCTGCTGCATACGCTGGATGTCCGTATGGAGCTCCAGACTTTCCAGCGGACTTTCAAACAGGAACCTGTTGGCCGACCGGCGCGCCTGTGCCACAGAGGCCAAAGCCTGCGTACAAACCTGCACCACATCACACTTTTCCTGCGTAAAGGTCACCCGGTCCACCTCCAGCCGGGAAAGATCCAGAATATCATCAATCAGCCGGAGCAGCAAGTCCGAATTCGCCTTGATAATCTCAAAAATCCCCGTTGCTCCTCCAACGGAATATCGCCGGCAGAGAGCACATCCGAAAATCCCACAATAGCATTCAGCGGTGTGCGTATCTCATGACTCATATTGGCAAGAAACGCGCTCTTCAGGCGGTTTGCCTCCTCCGCCCTCTCCTTCGCCTCACGCAGGATGCCTCGGAGACTTCCAATTCGTCTTTCAGTTTCTTCGTGTGATAGTAGAAATAGAGAGAAACGAACAATCCCACCAACAGGCTGAGCAGAACGGCTGCTATCCCCCATATATGATATTTGTACTGCTCATAGAAAGACGGAGTTACATTTACCAATTCCACAGGTCCGGAAAGTGAAGATATATCCAGATCCTTCTCCTTTATCAGTTTGCCGTCCATGACGGTCTGGGTGGGAATAATCTCCAGCATGGCTTTCTCCGGATTCTTCAACAGACGGACGGCTTGCTGCGCCAGCCCCTTGCCCAAAGGGCGGTAATGAGGCACCACTCCGCCCAAAGCCCAATAGCCGATGCCCGCAGAGGTGATGGAGAAAGCAGGCAGGTCGGGAGCCGCCTCCATCATGGCGTAAGTGGCATTGCGCATGAAGTAACCGTCGTTCATGTCCACCCGCCATGTTCCCATGAGCAAGGCGGTATTGGGCGGCAAAGCATGCAGCTTGTCGCTAATGGTATAAATGGTGTTGACACGTCCGTCCAGCAGGATAAGCCTAATTCCGGAAAATTTCCTCATCTCTTTCACCACATGCGCCTGCAAGGTGACGCCGCCATAGCTGTTGTCCGAAATGAAAGCGATGTGTTCCGTCTTGGGATACAACTGCTTTATCATGCGGATATTGGCCTCTACGTCATATTGATAAATAAATCCACTCTTAATCGGAGAGTCGGGAAAATCGTCGAGGAAATCCAACGATTCGGGCATCCATGTTTTCAGGTCTGTGCCATGCTCCGGCAAAAGCACCACATTGCGGCTGGCCAGTGCCACCATCACCGGCACTTCGCCCCGGACGGAGTCTCCAGAGACAAATAGGCCGCCCACGCTTCTTGTCCTATCAGTATTATGAGCGAAGGAATCTTTGTACCCTGATATTTGGAAAGAATGCCCGCCATTCTCTGCTTCCACCAAGGAGCCTCGGAGAAACTTTTGCAGTTCATATTCTCCAATTCTACCCCGCACTTTCCGTCCAAGCGCTGAAACTCTTCCATAAAGTCGGAAATATTGCCCGAAGTCTGGCCCGCGTCAGGATTATAAGAACTGATGATAAGCACAGGATGGTCGCCCGTCACCGCAAAGGCAGGGCGCACAAGGAAAAGAAACGCCGTCAGGCAGAGCAATGCTCTATAAAATATATTCTTAAATAATCTCATAATCCGAAAGAACTGTCGCAAAGATACAATAAAACTCAAAAAAGGCACAAAGAAAGATTGTTTTTCGTACTTTTGGCACGCATTATTAAAAGAAGCTGACATGACACAAATCTTCCACAACATGATAGCTGCCATTCTCGGCATATCAGAAAAACAAATTGGACAGACATTGTCCCTGCTCAATGACGGAGCAACAATCCCCTTCATCAGCCGCTACCGTAAAGAAATGACAGGCGGACTGGATGAAGTACAGATAGAAGCCATCCAAACCCATTACGAAAAGCTGAACGAAACGGCCAAGCGGAAGGAAACCATCATCAACACCATTCAGGAACAAGGAAGATGACTCCGGAACTGCAAAAGCGCATTGAAGAAACGTGGGACGGCACCGTTCTCGAAGATATCTACCTGCCCTACAAGCCCAAGCGGAAAACACGCGCGGAAGCAGCCCGCCAGAAAGGACTCGAACCGCTCGCCACCATACTGATGCTCCAACGCGAGCCTCATCCCGAACAACGTGCCGCCGGTTTTGTGAAAGGCGACGTGAAAGATGCGGACGATGCCCTGAAAGGCGCACGCGACATCATTGCCGAGCAAGTCAGCGAAAACGAACGAGCCCGCAACACTCTGCGCAATACCTTTGCACGCCAAGCCGTACTGACCGCCAAAGTTGTAAAAGGAAAAGAGGAAGAAGGAGCCAAATACAGAGACTATTTCGATTGTTCGGAATCCCTGAAACGTTGCAGTTCGCACCGCTTGCTTGCCATTCGGCGCGCCGAAACCGAAGGGGTGCTCAAAGTGAGTATCAGCCCGAATGACGAAGAGTGCGTGGAACGGTTGGAAAGACAGTTCGTGCGGAGCAACAATGCCTGCGGAAAACAAGTGGCCGAAGCCGTACAGGACGCGTACAAGCGTCTGCTGAAACCGTCCATCGAAACAGAGTTTGCCGCACAAAGTAAGGAGCGTGCCGATGATGAAGCCATCCGCGTCTTTGCGGAAAACCTGCGGCAACTGCTACTCGCCTCACCATTAGGCAGAAGCGGGTAATGGGAATAGATCCGGGATTCCGTACCGGCTGCAAGGTGGTATGCCTGGATGCACAAGGCAATTTGCTGCATAATGAGAACATCTATCCGCATCCGCCTGTGAACCAAAGCAAAGAAGCATTCGCCAAACTGCAAAAGATGATAGAGGCCTACAAGATCGAAGCCATCGCCATTGGAAACGGCACCGCCAGCCGCGAGACAGAGGATTTCCTGAAACGGCAGACATTCAACCAGGAAGTGCATATCTTCATCGTCAGCGAACAGGGAGCTTCCATCTATTCCGCTTCCAAGATTGCCAGAGACGAGTTTCCCGAATACGATGTCACCGTACGCGGTGCAGTGTCCATTGCCCGCCGGCTTATGGACCGTTGGCAGAGCTTGTCAAGATAGACCCGAAATCAATCGGCGTGGGACAATACCAGCATGACGTAGACCAAAGCAAACTCAAGAAATCTCTCGACCAGACCGTAGAGAACTGCGTCAACCTCGTCGGCGTGAACCTGAATACGGCAAGCAGCCACTTGCTTACATACATATCGGGACTCGGCCCGCAATTGGCGCAGAACATCGTGAATTACCGGGCAGAGAACGGAGCGTTCTCCTCCCGTAAAGAATTGATGAAAGTTCCGCGCATGGGCGCCAAGCTTTCGAACAATGCGCCGGTTTCCTGCGCATACCGGATGCCAAGAACCCGTTGGACAATACGGCAGTGCATCCCGAAAGCTACCATATTGTGGAGCAAATGGCCAAGGACCTGAGATGCAGTGTAGCCGAATTAATAGCCGACAAGGAGCTGCGATTGAAGATACAACCGGAACGATACCTCTCTCCCACCGTCGGGATGCCCACCCTGAAAGATATTCTGCAAGAACTGGAGAAACCGGGACGCGACCCGCGCGGGCCTATCAAGGTATTCGAGTTCGACAAGAACGTGCGTACGATTGACGACCTTCGCATTGGCATGGAACTGCCGGGCATCGTGAGCAACATCACCAATTTCGGCGCTTTCGTCGATATAGGCATCAAAGAAAACGGCCTGATACACCTCTCCCAGCTTGCGCAGAAGTATGTATCAGACCCCAATGAGATTGTGTCCATCCATCAACAGGTACGCGTCAAGATACTGGGCGTGGATACCGAACGGAAACGCATACAGTTGACTATGATCGGAGTGGAACGTATTTAGGGGTTAGTGATTAACGTTAATCACTAATCTCTATATATCAGTTTATCCTTGTCATTGCCGAAAAGGTTATCGCCCAAAGTGGTGATTTTATTGCCGGTGGCAAGAACATGGCGCAAGTTGTCGCATCCCATGAACGCGCCATATTCTATGGCCGTCACACCGGAAGGCAATACCAACGTGCCGCACAAGCTCCGCACCCGCTAAATGCACGCTGGCCTATACTTTTCAAGCCATGGGGCAGCTTGATATTGAGCAGATATTTCTTTTGCGTAAATGTATAGTCGGGAATAACCGTTGCATTACACCGGGAGAGATCCACACTCACCAGATTAGGCATGTAATTACGTATCAAAGTGAAGTCCGCCTCATCCATTTTTCCTTCCACCGTAAGGAAGTTCACATCTTTGGGCTGTATGCTGCATGAATAAGTTCACTGGCAAGACTGCCCATAGCAGCTATCTGCACAGTGACACCCACCGGCTCACCTTCTATAAACGCGAATGTCTCCCACCTTTTGCCATTTCGATAGGCGTCACTGCTGCCCAGCGGTACGAATACGGCTGTCACACTGTCGGCCAAAGCTCCGGGCAACAAATTCGGGGGAGTTTTCTTACGTATCTGACAAATCTTCAGGTTGGTACATCCCTTGAATGCACCATCCTCTATATTCTTGACCTTGTCGGACAGGATTACTTGGGTTAAAGAAGTTTTTCCTGCAAACACGCTATCATTGATTTGCTTACAAAAGGCGTAAGACGGGATGCAGTTGGCAGGATAGACATAGAAACGGTCGGGGTGCGTACCGTTCTTTCCGGCATACATGCTGATAGAGGCATTGGATATATCCAGTATCTGCAGTTTCTTGAACTCATCCCGCAAGTGGCGGAAATCAATGGCATTCAGCTTGCCCTGCAAGACAAGGTGCGTTATCTCGTTAGCTTCCTCCTCGGTCAGCATCTCTACCAAAGTGCCGGGCTTTGCAACGGTATACCTTTTGGAAGTCTGGGCAGAGCTGTTCAATAGGATGCCCAAGCCGGCTATTACTAAAAATATCTTTTTCAGGTTCATGTTTTAAGTGTCAGATTGATTGATTTTCCAAATATAAGAAGAAACCGTCAACCTTGAATAATGATTTCTCTTTTTATTGCTATTTTTGTCGGATATTAATTAACTGAAATTATTTTTTACGCATGGAAACCATTGGAAATGAGCCCAAAGCCAAACGTTTTTGGAAAAGTGGCAATCGATATCATATCTTTTGTCACGCTTGCTGTTATCATCATTACAATACTAGGTATACCTTTCTCGGCAGTATTGTCAAAAGCTGGGTAAGGAAGGAGTCCGATAAGATGTCAATTTTGTCCTGAGCGAAACACTGATGCTGATAGGTATATTCCTCTCCGCTTGGATTGTATGGCATTTCCGAGGAGTTTCATTAACCGGATTGGGACGCTCTTTGGCGATACGTAAGAAAGATTTGTTATCAGGAATATCACTTGGCAATCGTTCTTTATGCGGTAGGATTCGGCGTTATCCGTTATTGGCAGGAGCGATAGAGATTGCAGGATGTTGATATTCAAT
>ENA-OQLB01000520-OQLB01000520.1-human-gut-metagenome-genome-assembly--contig:-NODE-520-length-21404-cov-1.882502_pt1 | contig 21404 bp, 28 predicted proteins | sample MGYA00242656_ERZ504813 | MGnify/ENA primary metagenome ERZ504813 (study PRJEB26092, sample SAMD00036388) | human gut metagenome | host: Homo sapiens | study: EMG produced TPA metagenomics assembly of... | reverse complement strand
TTATATTGACGGAGGCGTGATCAACAATGTTCCGTTGAACTCCCTGTTAAACCGTGGTATAAGGATATTATTACCATCCGGATCCATGGACCGGGAAGAGAGCCCAGGGCAAATATTCCGGAAGACGGTGAGGTTCATGAGATCAGCCCGAGAGTGCGGCTGGGAAGTATTCTGGAATTTGACAGCAAAAGAAGCCGGCAGAATCTGAAGATCGGGTATTATGATGCAAAACGGATGCTCTATGGTCTGGAAGGAGTTATATATTATCTGGAGCAGACCCATGAGGAGACGTGGTATGAAGACAGATTATGCGAGATTCCGGATCTGGAGAAAGCCGAGATGGCATTTGTACTGAAGCTTCCCATTGGGTGTTCTGCCAAAGAGCTGTATCTGGCAATGCTGGAAGCAAGCGCCAAGCTGCTTCGCATTCCCAAATATCAGATCTATACTGTGGATCAGCTCCGTGATCTGGTACAGGAACATTATGAGAAACTGGAAGATCAGATGCATCTTCCGAGATTTACACACACATTGATTCAGATAGAAAGGAACAGAACTATGAACTTAAAAGGAAGAAATTTTTTGACACTCAAAGATTTTACACCGGAAGAGATCACATATCTTCTGAATCTGGCAGCAGATCTGAAAGAGAAGAAGAAAAACGGCCAGCCGGTTGATTTCTACAGGGGCAAAAATATTGCACTGATCTTTGAGAAGACCAGTACAAGAACACGCTGTGCATTTGAAGTTGCGGCACATGATCTGGGCATGGGTTCTACCTATCTGGATCCGACCGGTTCTCAGATCGGAAAGAAGGAAAGTATCGAGGATACTGCAAGAGTACTGGGAAGAATGTATGATGGAATCGAATACCGCGGATATGGACAGGAGATCGTGGAGGAACTTGCAAAATATGCCGGGGTTCCGGTATGGAACGGTCTGACCAATGAATATCATCCGACACAGATGCTGGCAGATATGCTCACGATCCGTGAGAATTTCGGTACTTTAAAAGGTCTGAAACTGGTGTACATGGGTGATGCAAGATATAACATGGGAAATTCTCTGATGATCGCCTGCGCGAAGTTGGGACTGGATTTTGTGGCTTGTACAACAGAAAAGTATTTCCCGAATGAGGAACTGGTAGAGACATGCCGCGGATATGCAAAAGAGTCAGGAGCAACGATCACACTGACAGAGAATGTAGAAGAAGGAACAAAGGATGCGGATGTTATCTATACCGATGTCTGGGTATCTATGGGAGAGCCGGATGAAGTCTGGGAAGAGAGAATCCGTGAATTGTCTCCATATAAAGTGACAAAAGAAGTGATGGCAAATGCAAAAGAGTCTGCGATCTTTTTACACTGCCTGCCGGCATTCCATGATCTGAAGACAAAGATCGGAAAAGAGATGGGAGAACGGTTTGGCATTACAGATATGGAAGTGACGGATGAAGTATTTGAATCCGCACAGTCCAAAGTATTTGATGAAGCAGAAAACCGGATGCATACGATCAAAGCTGTGATGGCAGCGACACTGGGAGAGATGTAATTGAAAGCGGAAATTTTAAAAATGCTGCGGGAGAGTCAGGACTATGTTTCCGGGCAGCAGATCTGTGAGCGGTTCCAGGTATCCAGAACTGCAGTCTGAAGGTGATCAAACAACTGAAAGAGGAAGGGTATGAAGTGGAAGCGGTACGCAACAGAGGGTATCGCCTCTCTTCTCTTCCGGATATTCTCTCCCGGGAGGAGATCGTCAGTCAGATAGATACTGTCTGGGCAGGACAAAACGTGTATTATTTTACAGAAACAGATTCCACCAATATTCAGGCGAAAAGAATGGGAGATCAGGGGGCGCCTCACGGAACTCTGGCAGCAGCAGGACAGCAGACTGCCGGAAAAGGCAGAAGAGGAAGAACCTGGGAGTCTCCGGCGGATCAGAATATTTATATGTCACTTCTTTTGCGTCCGGAGATCGCACCGGTCAAAGCACCCATGTTGACTCTGGTTATGGCATATGCGGCTGCAATGGCGCTTCGGGAATGTACGGGTCTGGATGTACAGATTAAGTGGCCCAATGATCTGGTTATCAACGGGAAAAAAATCTGCGGAATCCTGACGGAAATGAGCACAGAGATTGATTATATCAATTATGTTGTCATTGGAATCGGGATCAATACTAATATTGAACAATTTCCGGAAGAACTAAAGCAGACTGCCACATCACTTCGGATTGAAGCAGGACACAGTATCAGACGCAGTCACTCATTGCAGCAATTATGCGGTGGTTTGAAAAAGCATATGCCGAATTCATGAAAACGGAAGATCTTTCGGGAATCCAAAAAGCATACAATGAATTGCTTGTGAATTGCGGACGTGAGGTCCGGGTTCTGGAGCCAAAGGGAGAATGGCAGGCAGAAGCTCTTGGAATCAATAACGGTGGTGAGCTGCTTGTAAGAAAAGCGGATGGAAGTGAAACAGCGGTCTATGCGGGAGAAGTTTCCGTGCGCGGTATTTACGGATATGTTTAGTCATATAAGAAAGGAAACTGAAAATGGAAGAAGAAATTGTGCTTTGTGCGGCGAACTCTTATGAGCAGAAATACTATCTGAATCCCGAGTTTGAAATGCTGCCTGAAAGTATCAAGCAGGAATTGAATATTATGTGTGTACTCTACACAGAAGATGTAGGCGGGATCTTGATGGTTTTCTATGATGAGGATGGAAATCTGGAGTTTCGGGTAGATCACGAGGAGAATGATTTTCGTTTGATGAGATCGGCAGTGTTTGAAGATCAAACAGCTGCAGCAGACAAAACAGGAGCTGTTCGAGTCACTGGAATTGTTTTATAAGGTGTTTTATCTGGGAGAAGAGGTTGATCTGGAAGAAGAGGTTGATCTGGAAGAAGAGTAGAGTACAGATCCTGAGAAAAGAAACGAGAGAAAGAGTTAGAGTGTGAAAATGAAACAGTTGAAAATAGGAAATGTTTTACTGGAAAATTCTTATGTACTCGGACCTATGGCAGGCGTAACAGACCTGCATTTCGCTTGCTTTGCAAGGAGCAGGGAGCGGGTCTTCTGTGTATGGAGATGGTCAGTGCAAAAGGTATTTTCTATAATAATAAGAATACGGAAAGTCTGCTTCAGATTCATCCCGAGGAAGTACCGGTATCGCTGCAGTTTTTGGTTCGGATCCGAAGATCGTCAGCGAGATGGCGAAACGGGTCGAGGAACGTCCGTTTTCCATTCTGGATATCAACATGGGATGTCCGGTGCCAAAGGTCGTGCGAAACGGAGAAGGGTCTGCACTGATGAAGAATCCGAAGCTGGTATACGAACTGGTCAGTGCGACGGTAAAAGCAATCAAAAAGCCGGTTACCGTTAAGATCCGGAAAGGGTTCGATGATGAACATATCAATGCGGTGGAAATCGCGAAGATCATTGAAGAAGCAGGTGCGGCAGCAGTAGCCGTACACGGAAGAACAAGAGAACAGTATTATTCCGGAAAAGCGGACTGGGAGATCATCCGTCAGGTAAAAGAGGCAGTTTCCATCCCGGTGATCGGAAACGGAGATGTGGCTTCCGGGGAAAAAGCAATCGCCATGCGTGAGCAGACCGGGTGTGACGGGGTGATGATCGCCAGAGGTGCTCAGGGGAATCCATGGATCTTTTCGGAGCTTTTAGAATATGAAAGAACAGGACGGCTTCCTGACAGACCGGATGTGGAAGAAATCAAGCAGACAATGCTTCGGCATGCCAGACTCCAGATCGAGTATAAAGGTGATTTTACAGGAATCCGGGAGATGCGAAAACATGTGGCATGGTATACAAAAGGACTGCATGGGGCAGCCCGTCTGCGGGATCAGATCAATCAGGTTGAGAGCTATGCAGAACTGGAAAATCTCTTGACATCGTTATAACGATTGAGTATAATATTGAAATTGTGAAATATACTTGAATTAGAGATATGGACAGGCAGAAATGTCCTGTAAATACAGGAAAAAGCCGAAGATAAAGTTTTAAATAAAAGAGCAAGATCAGGAAAGAAAGGAAGCAGACAGGTATGGCAGAGGCAAAGAAGAGATTACTTACTTATGCAGGATTGAAAGCGCTGGAGGATGAACTGGAAAATCTGAAAGTTGTAAAACGTAAAGAAGTGGCAGGAAAGATCAAAGAAGCCAGAGAGCAGGGAGACCTTTCAGAGAACGCAGAATACGATGCGGCAAAAGATGAGCAGAGAGATATCGAAGCCCGTATCGAAGAGCTGGAAGGCATTTTGAAAAACGCAGAAGTTGTAGTAGAGGATGAAGTTGATTTAGACAAGATCAATGTAGGATGTAAAGTAAAAGTATTTGACATCACATTTGACGAAGAGATGGAATTCAACATTGTAGGTTCTACAGAGGTGAACAGCCTGGAAGGAAAGATTTCCAATGAGTCGCCGGTTGGTCAGGCTCTGATGGGTAAAAAAGTCGGAGATACTGTAGATGTAGAAACACAGGCAGGAGTGATCCAGTACAAAGTACTTGATATCAGCCGTTCTATGTAGTAGAAACCAGACCCCTTTATTACAAGGGGTCTTAATTCGCATTTAGGGAACACATAAAAGTGTACCGGATGCCTGAAAAGGAAGGAGAAAATATCGTGTCCGAACAGCAGAAAAAAGCACAGCAGGAACCAGATTTAAATCAGTTGAGAAAAGTTCGCCGCGAAAAACTGGCGGATTTACAGGCAAACGGAAAAGATCCGTTTGTGATCACAAAATATGACCAGACACATCACAGTCTGGAGATCAAAGAGAATTTTGAAGAGCTTGCAGGAAAAGAAGTTTCTATCGCAGGACGTATGATGTCCAAACGTGTGATGGGAAAAGCATCTTTCTGCAATGTACAGGATTTGCAGGGAAATATTCAGTCTTACGTTGCAAGAGACAGCATCGGAGAAGAAGCTTACAAAGAGTTTAAGAAGATGGATGTCGGCGATGTGATCGGAATCACAGGAGAAGTGTTTGAGACAAAGACAGGAGAAAAATCCATCCACGCTTCTTCCGTGACATTGCTCTCCAAGAGTCTTCAGATTCTGCCGGAGAAGTTCCACGGACTGACAAATACAGATATCCGCTACCGTCAGAGATACGTGGATCTGATCATGAATCCGGATGTAAAACAGACATTTATCAACCGCTCTAAGATTTTAAGCGCGATCAGAAGATATCTGGACGGACAGGGATTCCTGGAAGTAGAGACACCGATGCTCGTATCCAATGCCGGAGGTGCTGCTGCAAGACCGTTCGAAACACACTTCAACGCACTGGATGAAGATTTCAAACTCCGCATCTCTCTTGAGCTGTACTTGAAGAGACTGATTGTCGGAGGAATGGAGCGCGTATACGAGATCGGACGTGTATTCCGTAACGAAGGTCTTGACACAAGACACAATCCGGAATTTACATTGATGGAGTTGTACCAGGCGTATACAGACTATAACGGAATGATGGATCTGACAGAGAATCTGTACCGTCATGTTGCACAGGAAGTACTTGGAACAACTGTGATCGAATACAACGGTGTGCAGATGGATTTAGGAAAGCCGTTTGAGAGAATCACAATGGTAGATGCAGTGAAAAAATATGCAGGTGTGGACTGGAACGAAGTGGAGACACTGGAACAGGCAAGAGCACTTGCAAAAGAGCATCATGTAGAGTTTGAAGAGCGTCACAAAAAAGGAGATATCCTTGCACTCTTCTTCGAAGAATTTGCAGAGGAGCACCTGATCCAGCCTACATTTGTAATGGATCATCCGATCGAGATTTCTCCGCTGACAAAGAAAAAACCGGAGAATCCGGAATATACAGAGCGTTTCGAGTTCTTTATGAACGGATGGGAGATGGCGAACGCATACTCTGAGCTGAACGATCCGATCGATCAGAGAGAACGTTTCAAAGCACAGGAAGAGCTGCTTGCACAGGGAGACGATGAAGCGAATACAACAGACGAAGACTTCCTGAACGCGCTGGAGATCGGTATGCCTCCTACAGGCGGTATCGGATTCGGAATCGACAGAATGTGTATGCTGTTGACAAACAGTGCAGCGATCAGAGATGTGCTGCTGATTCCCGACAATGAAGTCCCTGGACGCTGACAAGAAGTCTGCGAAGTCAGAAAACAGCACTTCCACAGCAGCACCTGAGAAGGAAGAAGTTATCGACTTCTCCAAGGTAAAGGTAGAGCCTTTATTTGAGGAATTTGTTGATTTCGATACTTTCAGCAAGTCAGATTTCAGAGCTGTAAAGGTTAAAGCGTGTGAAGCTGTTAAGAAATCCAAGAAGCTGTTACAGTTCACTCTGGATGATGGAACAGGCACAGATCGTACGATTTTAAGCGGTATTCACGCTTATTACGAGCCGGAAGAGCTGGTTGGAAAGACCTTAATTGCGATCACTAACCTGCCACCGAGAGCCATGATGGGAATTGAATCCTGTGGAATGCTCCTCAGTGCAATCCATGAGGAAGAGGGAGAAGAAAAGCTCCATCTTCTGATGGTTGATAACCACATCCCGGCTGGTGCAAAGCTGTACTAAAATTAAATATAAAATGTCTAAAACCATGATGTCAGACCGCATTTGACAACAATTTGACAACAAAATTTGGGAGAATGATGAATCGTTATGAAGCATGACGAATTTCAGGTGAAAGGGCACAGGTTTGGGCAATGAAGTAAGAGCACTTCTTAGAGTTAATCTAAGAGGTGCTTTTTTTCGTCCTTGGAAAGTCACATCCCAGCGGTCAGCTTCTGTAAAACAGTAAATCTAATTTTGGAGGAAAACATCATGGATAAAAGTTATAAACCAATTACAAGTATGAAAGAAGTACCAGAGCAGCTTAGAAAATTACGCCGACAGTATCTGCGCTATCAACAGGCAGAAATCATTTACAGTATCTCCCATAAGAAACTTTTGGAACTTGCAAGTGATGCAGGTGCGATTTACAGATAGATGGAACGGTACTGATTAACAAGGATATTTTTGATACTTATCTGGAACGATCCATGAACCGGCGACAGGAAAAGGTAGGGAGGAAATGATGGATGAGCGGTAATGTATGGATGTTTTCAGATGAGATTGACGATGAAGATCTGGAATTTATGAGCCATGACTACGTGACCTACAATATGGCATGTGAATATTACAGACTGGGAATCAAGCCCGTAGTTCGTATGGCACATGAAGCCGGAGCAGTATATAAGATTGGGAAGAAAGTACTGATTCGTAGAAGTATATTTGAAGCGTATCTGCGAGAGCAGAGGAAGATTTGATAGAGGAGAAGAACATGAGTGAACAGAGAAAAATAATACATGATGATAACAATGGATTGGATTATGTGCTGGTGGGAGATTATTACATGCCGATGTTAGCCTTGCCGGAGGAAAACCGACCGATTGGTTACTGGGGAATACTTCGGAAACAATATCTGAAAAAACATAAATCAGGGATGTATTCTTATCTTTTGTTGACCGGAAAACTGGATCGCTATCTAGCAGATCTTAACGAACAGGCACAGGAATGGTATGAGCTGATTGAAGCACAAATGAGAATTGCGGATGGAGTTACCGAGGAACTGAAGAGTCAGAATCCTATGGAATGGGTGCGACAGTGTAACAACATCAGGAATCGTGTGCAGGAAATTGTATTGAGTGAATTGGTATATGTATAGGAGGAGCGTATGAGATACAGGATTGAATATGCAGATGGAAGATGCTGCAATTTTGCAAACAGCAGAAAAGATTTACTGGATTGGTTGAAATTGCTGAAAGATGAACAGATTGTTGATATTCGTAAAATATATAAAAGTGGTGTTACCGATTCAGTCTAGATAGTTACCGGAGTTATCTGAAACAGTGAGATAACATGGAAAGGGCAGGTGTAAATCTATGAAATTGACAGAGGAGATTGAAGAATTTATCAATCTAACAATAACGGAGCATATGGGGAAAGAGTACGCAGAATGGAAAATAAAACAGCAATCTGTGGCAGAGCCAGATAAAGTTGAAGAGGAATATGAAAAGGTAATTGCTTCATTATCACCAGAACAAGAAGAGGCAATTACAAAATACTGTAATGCCATATTCAGCAGTGGAGCAGATACAGAAGAATTTTTTTATCGTCTGGGACTGAAAGATGGATTGAAATTAAGGAAAGTAATAAAAGTCATATTGAAATCTCTTTCGTAAGTAAGAAAGTAATTTAAAGAAGCATTGGCTGCAATAGTGGTTGATGCTTCTTTTTTGATTTTTTCAAAATCATCTGACATTCTCTGCTTTCCCGTGTGTGATTAGTAGAAAAAACAAATTTTTCTGCGAAAGTACCGTCCAAACGCCCTCTGAAACTTGCGATTAGTGAGGGAATATTTCATTTCTGCGAAAAAACTCGCAAAAGAGGGTTGGTAAATACTGTTTCCAACGCTTTATAGGTAGAGGAACAATTATTTTTCAAAAATTCTTCAAAATCATGTCCGTTTTTGTTCGTCCCAGTACAGAGTATGTGAAGGGACTAATGAAATTAAAAGAAAAAATGATAAAAATGCAAAAAAATATCACGATTCTTTTGCATCATGTCAAGTCATTTGACTTTAGTAATTAGAGGACGTTTTGGAATGTTCCTTCGCTGAACCTTGACAATTGATAAGTGCACCCTGGAAGTCTACCAGGAGTTCTGCCATGACCTTTCTTTTACAGAGAGTGAGCGGAATCATAATGACACTCCCGATGATGGGCGGCTGACCAAAGCCTTATGGTCAGTGGCCTGCTGATGCAGGCAGAGGCAGTCTGAGACGACTGCAGATGACAGGGAAACGCACGCCAGACCAGCCGGACGAATGAAACTGATAACAATGTTACAGGGCGAAATGCCTGGAAAGGAGCAGTTTATGACAGAACTGAAAATGAAAGAAATGCAGATAATCCACTGGTTTGGATGCCCGAATCTGAACTGTACAAAGGAAAGAATCCATCTGGCAGCTATGCTTGCAACGGATGCAGAAATGAAAAAGAATCTTTACAAGGTATGCAGATTCCTCGCAAGAGAAGAAATCGCATATCGGTATCCGAGCATATATGAAATGATTCGGAAAATGTTTTCGCCGGATGATACTAATCCACCGGACGCATGTGCAATGTTTATGCCGGACAATGAACCAGATGATGAAGAATATGCAATGGCAGCGTAGCTGCGGAAAGGACAGTAGCGATTATGAATAAAGTGATTTTAATGGGAAGACTGACAAAGAATCCGGAGATCAAATATGCTGGAAAAGATAATGATATGGCAGTAGCCAGATATACTCTGGCAGTGAACAGAAGATATAAACGTGACGGAGAACAGGAAGCAGATTTTATTTCGTGTATCACGTTTGGTAAGAGTGCAGAGTTCGCACAGAAATATCTTCACAAAGGAATGAGGATTGTGATTGGTGGTCGTATCAGTACCGGTAGTTATAAGGATAAGGACGGGAAAACAATTTATACTACAGATGTGATTGTGGAAGAACATGAATTTGCCCAGAACAAGGACAGCGGTGCTGGGGTAGATTCATCAGAAACATCGAAAACAGATAAGGACGGATTTATGGAAGCATCTGAAGGAGAAATTCCATTTAATTAATTTAGAATAAATGGTTGGAGAGGATGCCTAGACAAAATGCATCCTCTTTTCCATTTTTACAGAAGATATCAAAAACACAGATATTCAACCTAACGAAATCGTGATATAATCAAAATATGTTTGAACGAAAAATACGGAGGTAGCTTATGGGCGTAAGTTATAACAGATTATGGAAAATGCTCATAGATAAAAATATGAAGCGGATAGAAATGCAGTACCTTACTGGGATCAGCGGAAACATTCTTGCACGGATGGGGAAAAACCAATATGTATCAATGGAGACGATTGAGAAAATTTGCAAGAAACTGGACTGCACCGTGGATGAGATGATGGAATTTACAGATGATGAATAATAGGAGGTTGCTGCAATGACAGATACACAACAAAGAGTAGCTGCGAAAGCATTTGCGAAAAACTGGAAAGACCGTGGATATGAAAAAGGCGACAGCCAGATTTTCTGGGTGGAGCTTCTCACAACGGTATTTGGTGTGACGGAAATATCACAGTTTATTTCTTTTGAAGATCAGGTACACCTTGACCATACCAGTTTTATTGACGGGTATATCGAGAAAACCCATGTCATGATTGAACAGAAAAGTATCAACAAGAGCCTGACAGCTGCTATCCGACAGTCCGATGGATCTATGCTGACACCATTTGAACAGGCAAAAAGATATTCTTCTGAATTGCCGTATTCAAAAAGACCAAGATGGATTGTTACCAGTAATTTCCAGTCATTCTATATTTATGATATGGAAAAGCCGGGCGGTGATCCAGAGATTATTCAGTTGGAGAATCTGGAAAAAGAATACTATCGTTTACAATTCCTTGTGGATGAGGGAAATACAAATCTTCAGAGAGAAATGGAAGTTTCCATTGCCGCAGGTGAAATTGTAGGGCTGCTGTATGATGCATTGGCAAAACAATATGTTGATCCAACAACAGAGCGTGCAATGAAAAGCCTGAATATCCTTTGTGTTAGGATGGTGTTCTGTCTTTATGCAGAGGATGCGGGTATTTTTGGCCAGCATGGCATGTTCCATGATTATCTGGAAGAGTTTGATGCAAGAAAAATGAGAAAAGCGATGATCGAACTTTTCCAGATTCTTGATACAAAGCCAGAGGACAGAGATCCTTATCTGAAAGATGATAACCCGCAGCTTGCAGCTTTTCCGTATGTGAATGGTGGACTTTTTTGCAAATGAAGATATTGAGATTCCACCGTTTACAGATGAAATCAGAAATTTATTGTTAGAGAAAGCATCAGCAGATTTTGACTGGTCAGAAATCAGTCCGACTATATTTGGCGCTGTGTTTGAGAGTACGTTGAATCCTGAGACAAGACGCTCTGGCGGTATGCACTACACCAGCATTGAAAATATTCATAAAGTCATTGATCCACTGTTTCTGGATGATTTGAAAAATGAACTGAAAGAAATTCAGCAGATAACGGTTCAGAGAACAAAAGATAAAAAGCTGAGAGACTTCCAGACAAAGTTATCAATCTTCGGTGGCTTGATCCGGCATCGGGAAGTGGAAATTTTCCTTACAGAGACATATATCAGTATCCGGCGATTGGAGAATGAAGTCATAAAAGAATTGCAGAGAGGACAGATTACTTTTGGCTTTGATGAATCTTCCCCGATTCATGTTTCTATTGATCAGTTTTATGGAATTGAGATTAATGATTTTGCTGTTACAGTTGCCAAGACTGCATTGTGGATTGCAGAATCCCAGATGATGAAAGAGACAGAAGATATCGTTCATATGAATCTGGATTTTCTGCCGTTGACGACAAATGCGTTTATTGTGGAAGGAAATTCTTTGCAGATTGACTGGGAGAGTGTTGTACCAAAATATCAGGTTTCCTATATTATGGGAAATCCTCCGTTTGTGGGTGCTAGAGTAATGAGTCTGAACAGAAAGATGATGTGAAAGAAATTTTTTCAGGGCTGGAAAAATGTAGGAAATATGGATTACGTTTGTTGCTGGTATAAGAAATGCGCAGATTTTATGAAGAATACATCAATACGAGCCGCATTGGTTTCGACAAATTCTGTTTCCCAAGGAGAAGCGTTGCTAATTTGTGGAAACCACTATTGGAAAATGACGTGCATATTGATTTTGCATATCGAACATTTCAGTGGGATAGTGAAGCAAAGATAAAGGCCCATGTGCATTGTGTGATCATTGGATTTAGTATTGCACCTTATAATAAACCAAAGAAAATATTTATAGATGAAAGATATCAAATTGCAAAAAACATCAATGGTTATCTTTTGGATGCAGCGAATGTATATGTTGAGAGCAGAAACAAGCCTATCTGCAATATTCCAGAAAATTGGAATTGGAAATAAGCCAATTGATGGTGGGTATTATCTTTTTGAAAAAGAGGAAATGGAAGAGTTCATAAAAAAAAGAACCTGAAGCAAAAAAATATTTCGCCCGTGGTATGGATCAAAAGAAATTTATTAATAGGTCACCGAGATATTGTCTTTGGCTAGGTGAGTGTAGTCCTGCTGAATTAAGAAAACTTCCATTGTGTATGGAAAGAGTAAGAGAAGTAAAAGAATATCGTCTGCAAAGTACAAGTGCTGGAACTGTAAAATTAGCTGAAAGACCAACAAGGTTTCATGTGGAAAATATGCCAAAAGGACAGTATATAGTTATTCCTGAAGTTTCATCTCAGAGAAGACGATATGTTCCGATGGGATTTTTTACACCTAATATTTTTTGTAGTAATCTTGTGAAAATTATTCCAGATGCAACACTCTATCATTTTGGAGTGCTCACATCTAATGTACATATGGCGTGGATGCGTGTTGTCTGTGGTCGATTAAAAAGTGATTATCGTTATTCTAAAGACATTGTTTACAATAATTTCCCATGGCCTGAGCCGAGCACTCAACAACGGCAAAAAATTGAACAGAACTGCACAGGCAATTCTTGATGCCAGAGCATTATATCCGGACAGCAGTCTAGCAGATCTTTATGATGAATTGACTATGCCGCTGGAACTGCGAAAGGCACATCACCAGAATGATATGGCAGTCATGCAGGCATACGGATTCACAAAAGGCAGTGAAGCTATAAAAGCGAAGCTGCCTGTGTTGCAGACTGATGCAAAGGTATCAGAAATTGTGCGAGGAACAGAAATAGTAAGGAGCAGAAAAGTTGAAAAATAATAACATTGAGAAAACAGAGTTTCTAAAAATAGTATATTTTGATGAAGCTGCTGCACAGGATTATGTTGATGTTACCAATGGAGGACGGCTTGATTGGTCAACACAGGAAAATAAAGAAAAAATAGCTAAAATAGTTGCTGAAATTGAAGCTCAGGCCAAAAGTGGCTTTAATATTTTGAATTATATTAAAGCAACATTTCAGGGAAAGGTTGATGCCAGTGCTTCCGCTGAGCTGACCAGTGCTTTTGACAAAACAATAAAAAATACGTTGCTTACAGATTATATACAGGCAGCCTCCAAAGATGAACACGTAAAAAAATTCGAGAATAGTGGTGTTTATGCTCCAGAAAATTCTGTGACATTATATAAAATGCTCAGTTCATATTTGACAATTGTGCCTAAAGAAGAAATGCCAATAGATATGGAAAAATTAAATGAGGCAATATTAGGTGAACGGGGTTATTATGATATGCTTTTAAAGACAGAGAAGAGCGGAAAGCATATTGAGATTTAACCTTCAAGCATTTAAAAACAATTATAACCTTGTCGATTTGAGCAAAATGAAGCTGACATATTTCGGAATAAAGGTTGGAACTTGTGGCGAAAATCATTATCAATTGATAAAGAGTTTGATTTTCAACCAGCAGAAGACAAGACTACAGCAGAAGAAATTGTTGAGGGAGAAAGTACTGTTGCTGAAGAAGAAAAAGAATTAGATGTTTATGATATAGTATTGGCAGGTGTGGTACGTGAAGAAGATTGAAATTTTTGTAGGATCTGATTCTGCTTTTGAAAAAATTGTTCCGAAAAGTGCAAGAAATCTTAGTGAAATGGCAGCGAAACTTGATGATGGTAATAAAAAAATGGATGTGTTTGTTAACATTCCAGGGCAGCCAGAACCAAAGCCTAAGAAAAAGAAGAAACCGAGAGTGCAAGATTTTGTTATTCATGCAGATGAGTACTGTAGTGTTCAGGAACATGTAATTATAAACTTTATAAATTTTATTTTCCAAATGTCCATAACAAATATGTACATTCAAAATCCACCGAAAAATATTCGGGAGCAGATATATCGAACATTTGATAAAAGTATTATTCATGAAACACAACAGCCATATTTGGAAGTTTCAAAGGAAATGATACAAACATTTAACAGCCAATATAGTGAAAGAGTGATTGGTCAGGAAAGAGCAAAAAAGAAATTGCTTCAGGCAATATATCCTTTGGTAGATGGTAAGCAGAGTAAGCCTGTTGTAATATTGTTATATGGAGATTCAGGGCTTGGAAAGACGGAATCAGCACAGTATATGGCAGAATTGATGGGTGGAAAATTATTAAGAAAGCAGTTCTCTATGTATCAGAATAATGAGTCAGCCAATTACATTTTTTGGTGGAAGATATAACGAGAAAAGCTTTGCACAAGATCTTTTGGCTAGAGAAACAAATGTACTGCTGTTTGATGAGTTTGATAAAGCGTTATCTGTATTTCATAGTGCATTTTATCAATTATTTGATGAGGGGATTTATGAAGATCATAATTACAAAGTGGTAGTAAATAAGGCAATTATTGTGTGTACTTCAAATTACAAAACAATTGATGAGATAAAAGAACATCTGGGATTGCCTATATATAACCGTTTTGACTCAATTATTAAATTGAATGATTTACCAGATATGGCAAAAAGAAAAAAATTGCGGAGAGGGAAATAGAAAGGTTAAAGAAAGATTATGATATCGAAGACAGAGAGCTGTTCGACAAAATAAAGGAAGGTGCAGTTACTCAATCAAATGCAAGAGAAATAAAACATTTGATTAAAGAGACTTTTTCACTTGTAGCACTCAAAAAAATATGTGGTGAAACGGAAATATAATTCTCTTAGCGAAGCTAAGAGCGCACTTCTATACAGGTGATTGCATCTACCTGTATCGTGCGACCTGCGGTGCTGTTCCCGGATTTGAAAAATCCCAATCCATGGATATAGCAAAATCATAGATTTCGGACAAGGGGAAAGCCTTTTGCGGCGGCATGCATATTCTTAGTTTTATATTAATCAAATGAGTTAGAAACAGATGATATCGACAGAGAAGGTAGAATATGGTATTTGAATGAAAATGTAAAATTTAAAGGGGAATTTTAAATGTTAAGAGATATTGCAGGCATAAGATTATGTGGTGCTAATTTTGATGAAGTAACGAATATATTATTATTAGATCCTCATGAGGGAAATAAGGTTAAGCCAGTTAAAGGGACTTTGCTTTATGGGAGAAATGGTGCAGGAAAGAGTACATTGGCTAAAGCGGTACGAAAGGCAAAGGGTGAGAGTCAGGATACAATTAGTCAAGCTGAATTTTTAAGCATTAACAATTTGCCAATTGAATTAACAGAAGAAGAAAAGTCGCATGTTTTGTATTTGATGAAGATATATAGATAAGAATGTAAAATTCCATGAGTCAGGATTAGATACAATTATTATGCTAGGACACCAAGTTGAGATTGCAGAGCAGCTTCAGGAGGCTCAAAAAAATTTAGAGAAAGCTAAGGGGGAATTTGACATCCAAGAAAAAACAATAATAGAGAATGAAAAAATTGAATGTAAGAATTCGCCAAAGTATCATATAAAAAAGATGAGATTAGCATTACAAGGAGATGATTGCTGGGCTGGAAGAGATAAGTTAATAAAAAACAATCGTCAGAATACAGGGGTTCGAGATGATACATATAAGCAGTTTATTACCCTTACTACGACAAAAAACCAGAGATCAATTAATTATAGAGTTCAATGAAACATTAAAAGTATTGCGTATAGCGCAGCAAGGGGGATGCAGCAATATCAACAAAAGTACCTATATTTAATAAAAAAATATGACGAGACAAATATCTTAAAACTTTTAAGAACAAAAATTGAGAGACCGGAATTGTCAGAAAGAGAATGTTATTTACTTGAACTAGCACAAACAGGGAGAAGTAGTCAGCTAAATGATATGATTGATATTTTTTCAAATACTGAAACGTATATATGCCTACATGTCTGCAACCGGTATCGGAGAAGTATAAACAGGATTTAGTGCAAAGCGTTCAGAAAGTACTAAGTAAAACGGTTGAAGAACACTTAGCAGAACTGTGTACAGTTATGGCAGAAGAAATAGAAATTGATTTTTCACCATTTTCAAAATTGGAAATGTCTACGAACTCATGTTTAGAAATATTAGCACAAATAAATATGGGGATTAGGAATAATAATTTGCTGATTCAAAGTAAGATTGATAATCCGTATTCTATATGTAATGGGGAGATTATATCAGTTTCGAATTTATTGACACAACTGAATAAAGCACTTGAAAATTTAGAAAATGAGCGATTGGAATATAACAAGAAAATTACTGATACAAAACCGATAATAAAGCGTCTAACTGAAATCAATAATCTTATTGCATATCTAGATATTAGAGAATTATATATCCAATATCTAGCATGTAAAGCACAAATTGAAAAAAGAACATGAGAAGTTAGAGGAAAGACGAGCTACATGCACTAATTTGACAAAGCTTGTGGATGAATTAGAAGCGAAACAAAAAAATGTTAGGGTGGCTCTTTCGATTATTAATAGGAATTTAAGTTATATTTTTTTCTCAAACGATAGATTCAAAATTGATTATCGTAACAATAATTATGTATTGCTTTCTAATGGGAAAACTGTACAGCCCTCTAAAATATCGCAGGGAGAAAGAAACATAATAGGACTGTGTTATTTTTTTGCAAGCATTTTAGAAAATCAGGAAGAAACAACTGCTTATACAAAAGAATATTTGCTGTTAATTGATGATCCTGTGTCAAGCTTTGATATGGAGAATAAGACTGGGATAATGTCTTTCCTAAGATATCAACTAGGAAAATTTTTGCTTGGAAATGAATATACAAAATCAATTATTATGACACATGACTTGCTTACATATTATGATTCTGAAAAAATGTTTGGAGAGTTGATTGAAGCAAGTAAAGTGAAATACGGTGGAGATAAGCCTGTTTATAAACGATATGAATTGAAAAATAAAATATTAATTCCATTTCCGCATAATGGGCGTCAAGAATATACAGAATTAATGAAAATTGTGTATAGATTTGCTTTGGGGGATGCTGATGGATATGAATTGGTAATAGGCAATATTATGAGACAAGTATTGGAAGCATTTTCTACATTTCAATACAAAAAAGGTATTGAGGAGGTTTCTACAGATCGAAGTATATTAGCAATACTACCAGAAAAAGAATATCAAAGTTACTTTGAAAATTTAATGTATAGATTGATATTGAATAATGGAAGCCATAGACTTGATCAAACCAGATCAATGTCAGATATGAATTTTTTTACAGTAATATCTGATTCGGAAAAGAAAAGGACAGCAAAAGAAATACTCTGTTTTATTTATCTCTTGAATGAGAAACACGTGTTAGCACATTTGGATGGATGTTCTAATGTGCAATCCAATTTGTCAAAGTGGTGTAATGATGTAAAAAATAAAGTGGGGGCTTAAGATACAATATTTATTTTCTTAGAAAAATACAAACTTATAGTGTTTCAAAATTTAATATTAAAAAATGAGATAAACATTTCGTTGGTTTAGAAATATATCTCAGTTTTACATCAAGAATCGGTGCCAGTAATTGTACCGGTTCTTTTTATTTACAGAAAAGTAGGAGGTTGAAAAAATTGAGCAGAGCAAAAAATCCCAAATATGAATCTATGTCACTGGAAGAACTGAAAGCCAACATGGAAAAAAGTAAAAAGGAACTGGAATATGCGATCCACAATAAAAATATTCTGGAGCAGAGAAAGAAGTTGGTGGAACGGAAGGAACGTTCCCACAGATTGATTGTTAAAGGGGCAGAGTTTGAAAAAGCATTTCCATTATCAAGAGATCTGGAACAGGAAGAAGTTCAGGACGTTATGGAGCAGTTACAGAACAGTAGTTACAACAAAAGTATTGTGCGACAGGTTCACATAGCAGCCTTACACAAAGAACAACAGCAAATTGCAGAAGCAGTTGAAAAAGCAGAAAGAGGAGATGACGGCTAATGGCACTGTATCATTTTTCAGTAAAGCAAGTTTCCAGAGGAAAAGGTCAGACAGTGGTTAATTCCGCAGCTTATATTTCGGGGCAAAAGCTTTATAACGATTACTATGGACAGACGCATGATTATACAAAAAAGTGGGAGTGGTTTTCACAGAAATCCTGACACCGGAATATGTGCCGGAACGTTTGTCTGACCGGGAAACACTTTGGAATGAGGTAGAGCAGATAGAGAAAAGTAAACGGGCACAGTTAGCTTATTCTTTTGATATTGCTTTACAAAATGAACTGACATTGGATGAAAATATAGAATTGGCGAGAGAGTTTTGCTGGGAGCAGTTCGTAGCTCGTGGCATGATTGTAGATCTGGCAGTTCATGAGGGAAAATCAAAGAACGAAGATGAACCAGACAATCCACATTTTCATGTACTTGCTCCAATCCGTCCTTTTACAGAAGAAGGAAGCTGGGGAAACAAGCAGAAACGGGAATATGTTTTGGATGAAGACGGAAATCGGATTAAAGATGCCAAAGGAAAGGATATATTCAATGCTGTTTCTACTACCGGATGGAATGATCCGGAGCTTTTAAAGGAATGGAGAAGAGCGTGGACAGAGAAGGTGAACGAAAAATTCCGGGAATGTCACAATGGCAGCAAGAATTGATCATCGCTCTTACAAAGAGCAGGGAATTGATTGATTCCGACGATCCATGAAGGATATGAAGTTCGAGCAATGGAGAAAAAGGGAATTAAAACAGTGATTGGGGAACTGAACCGAGCTATCCGGCAGTTCAACCAGATGTTTATTTCTCTGAAAGAATCTATTCAGTGGATGAAGACAGCGTATGAGGAAATGAAAGCCGAACTGGATCGCAGGCAGAATCCGACACTTCTGGAAAGCTTGCAAGATTATTATGATAAGAAAACGCGGGGCAGACCACCGCTTCCAAATTTCTATGCGGAGATGAAACGGAGAGGGAAGAATCTCTCCAACTTACAGGAGTTTGCAAAATCTATCAATTACCTCCAGACTCATAAGATAGAGACAATGGAGGATCTGCAGGAAAGGATTGATGAACTGAATGGTGTTGTATCAGTCAGCAAAAAAGAAATTTCCGAAAAGCGAGAGCAGTTAAAGAAATTGGAAAATCTGGAAAAGATGGTAGAGGTAATAAAGACAAACCAACCATTGATTGATGAGTACAACCATTTCTTCTTTCAGAAAAAACGGGATAAATATTATCAGCAGCACAAAAAGAAATCAATTATTACCGTAAATGTGAACGGGAATTAAAACAACATCTGGACAAAAATGGGAAAGTGCCAACTGTCAGATGGAAACGGGAAAAAGAAGAACTACGGACAACGATCGAAGAGTTGAAAGCAGATAATCAGCCTTATCAGGACGAACTTGCATTTGTAAAAAAGGTACAGAGTTGTGCAGACATTGCCAGATGTGACCGGGAAATGGCAGAAACAGATAGCTCCGGGCGTCAGAAGAAAAAAGGGAGAAGCAGGTGAAGTTCCCGGCATTTCACGCAGCCCAGACAGAAATTATTCTTGAAGAAAAAAGTAAAGTAGAGCAACAGCCGGTGAACGAGACGGAGCAGAAACTAGAAAAGAAGACTTCTATTCGGAAACAGCTAGCTGAAAAGAAGAAAGAGTGTGAAGAACGTGATGTAAAGCAGCAGACAATGAAGAAAAAACGGAACTATGATGTGAGTTTATAAAAGTCTGTCAGCAGGACAGACTGGAAAGGATAATGAAAATGCAGTATACAGAAGAACAGATTGCAAGAGCAAACCAGACCGACCTTGTGTATTTTCTGAATGCACAGGGGGAACAGTTGGTGAAAAGTGGCAGGGAATACCGTTGGAAAAAGCATGACAGTGTAACGATATCCGGAAACCGATGGTATCGGCATAGTCAGAGTAAGGGCGGTTATCCGGTAGACTTTGTGATGGAATTTTATTATGCAACATTCCCGGAAGCAGTGAAAATTCTGATTGGGGAAGAAGGCGAAGGCAGGCAGAAGTCCTGCCCCGCCCCGTCTAAAGACTTCCGATTACCGGAGAAAAATGAGGATAATGAAAAAATCATGAAGTATCTGACAGAAAAAAGAGAGATTGAGAAAACACTGGTGGAAGATTGGATTGACAGAGGTGATATTTACGAAGAAAAGAAGCATCATAATGTTATATTTGTCGGCAGAGATGCAGATGGTATTCCGAGATATGCACACTGCCGGGGAACTGGTGAAATAAAATATCGAGGAGATGTAACAGGTTCTGATAAATCTTATGGATTCAGTTATAGAGGAACGGATAATCAGTTGTTTGTATTTGAAGCAGTCATTGATCTGCTTTCGTTTATCCAGTTATTTCCAAAAGATTGGAAAAAACGCAGCTATCTGAGTCTGGGTGGAGTCTCCAGTGTGGCACTGATGACTTTTCTTTCTGAACGCCCTCAGATTACTTCTGTTTTCCTGTGCCTGGATAATGATCAGGCAGGGAATGAGGCTTGTGAGAAACTGGCAGGAGAAATTTCAGAAGGATACAGTGTAATTCGCCTGAAACCATCTAAAAAAGATTGGAATGAAATTCTCTGTGATAAAAACGCTGACAGAAAGAAAGCAATTGCAGAAACAATCACAATCAAAGTATCAGAATCAGAAGAGATGGTGCCGATGTTGTGTTATGAAGACATTGAGCAGACTAGTGTGAAATGGCTGTGGTTCCCCTATATTCCATTTGGAAAACTGACAATCATTCAGGGCAATCCGGGAGAGGGAAAAACTTATTTTGCAATGATGCTGACAGCAGCCTGTACCAACAGAAAATTGTTTCCGAATATGGAAGATATCGAACCATTCAATGTAATCTATCAGACTGCGGAGGATGGCATGGGTGATACGATCAAGCCAAGATTGGTGGAAGCAGGTGCTGATCTAAGCAGGGTTATGGTGATTGATGATACGGAAGAAGCATTGACTTTATCCGATGATCGAATTGAAAAGGCAGTCAGGCAGAATCATGTGAGGCTTGTAATCATTGATCCGGTACAGGCGTTTATTGGAGCAGATGTGGATATGAACCGTGCAAATGAAGTGCGTCCGGTGTTTCGAAAACTGGGAATGATTGCAGAGAAGACCGGTTGTGCCATTGTGCTGATCGGACATCTGAATAAATCTTCCGGGACGCAGAGCACGTATCGAGGACTTGGTTCTATTGATATTATGGCAGCAGTACGAAGCTTGATTTTCATCGGGAAAGTAAGAAAAGATCCAACCACAAGGGTATTGATTCATGAAAAAAGTTCTCTTGCGCCACCAGGGGAGACAATGGCATTTAAACTGGGAGACGAAGAAGGTTTCCGATGGTGGGAGCCTATGAGATTTCCGCAGATGAATTGTTAGATGGAAAAGAAGGAAAAGCAACAGAAACAAAGCTAGAGAGAGGGGCAAAGTTAATCAGGGAATTGCTTGCTGATAAAAAA
>ENA-OQLB01000518-OQLB01000518.1-human-gut-metagenome-genome-assembly--contig:-NODE-518-length-21476-cov-4.878870_pt1 | contig 21476 bp, 27 predicted proteins | sample MGYA00242656_ERZ504813 | MGnify/ENA primary metagenome ERZ504813 (study PRJEB26092, sample SAMD00036388) | human gut metagenome | host: Homo sapiens | study: EMG produced TPA metagenomics assembly of... | reverse complement strand
GCTGACTGAACTGAAAAAGCAAGAGGAGTTTGCCTTTCTGAAAGCAGCAGATTCCATTGCATTACAGCAGTCTTTGCGGGATCTCGACCGGGGATTTGTGAATTTCTTTCAGAAACGGGCTTCCTATCCAACCTTCAAAAGTAAACATAACCGGTTCCAGTCATACAGAACGGTAAATCAAAAAGATAATATTCGTATTGTGGGAAGATATATCAAACTTCCGAAACTTGGATTTGTTAAAATACGGCAGTCGATGGAAGTGGAAAAGATTAATCACGTGATCATTGAGCACACACCGGCTGGAAAATATTTTGCGGTTTTAAATGTTGATTTTGAACCGGAACCACGCTCAAATGCTGGCGGAACGATAGGGATTGATGTCGGAATCAAAGCGTTCTACTCCGACAGTAATGGAAATACGGTATCAAATCCCAGATATCTGGAACGCTCAATGCGAAAACTCATAAGAGAACAGCGCAGGCTTTCCCGAAAACAAAAAGATTCCCATAACCGCGAGAAGCAGCGGATCAGGGTGGCAAGAGTGTATGAGAAAGTAACCAATCAGCGGAATGATTTCCTGCAGAAACAGTCAACGATGCTGGTGCGTGAAAACCAAACCATCTGTATTGAAGATCTGAATGTTAAGGGGATGATCCGGAATCATAAACTGTCAAAATCGATAGCGAGTGTTTCCTGGGCAAAATTTTTTGAAATGCTGGAATATAAAGCTGGCTGGTATGGAAATGAAATTCACAGAGTACCAACGATGTATCCGAGCAGTCAGACCTGCAGCTGTTGTGGCTACAGAAATCCACGGATAAAAAATCTGGGCATTCGTATCTGGGAGTGTCCCAAATGCCATGCGGTTCATGACCGGGATACGAATGCAAGTATCAATATTCTGAAAAAAGGACTGCAGATGCAGTCTGCATAAAGATAAAAACTGTACCGTAGGGCATACGGGAACAGTATAAATATAGCTTGTGGACACTGTGCAAGACATTGCAGTACCGTAAGGTGTTTGCCAATGCAGTAGTGGGAGAAGCAAGAATCCCCCTGCTTTAGCCGTGGGGAGTGTCAAGATGTTATTCGGCTATGAGCAAGTAGCGAAGCGGATTGCGAATATCCGTTTGACAGACAGTGGGGTTGTAGGTCTGGATGCTGCAAAAGAGTTTTTGGGCAATTAAAGACTTTAAGTGAAGCAGACGCTGAATGGAAATAAGCGGAGGGGAAGGATGCAGAAAGAGTTATCGAAACTTAATATTGGGCTGCTGTATGACTGGTATAGCGATGTTTCTTGCATTCTTGTTCCTGCATCATGCTTATATCCGGGATATCATCTATGAGGAACGGTTAAACCAGATGGAAGAGATTACCCATCAGATGTTTCAAAATCTGGAAGACGTGATCGATTCTCACTGGGACCGGGTAACGGAAGAATGTAATTATCTGAAAGATGCAAATATACAGACTACCGATGAATTCTGTAAATACATGAAAAAGAAATATGAATTATCAGCATATGCAGATCATAAGATCACGTTGATGACAGTGGATTCAGAGGGCAGATATTATACAGAAGACAGATATATAGGGCTTTTTCGTGATCTGGATTATTTTGAAGACAATCCCGAACAGATCAGTTTTGTTTTTGATTCTATGACAGATAACCAGTCGGAGATGGTGCTTTTTGAAACGTCTGCCAGAACCAATAGAACTTCAAAAAGGGGAAGAGAAAGCTGCAATCTCTTATTTTGGAATTTCACAAAATATGGAACAGCTGAATCCTTATTTTAGCTGTGCTGCATATAATGGGAACAATAGTGTGTATGTTGCTACAAATACATTAAGACTTGTGAATTTTGTCATGGTATTTATCGTTAGTTTTACGGTTGTCGTAGCTGTCTGCGTTATGCTGGTGATTTCGCGAGGCTGGAAACAGTGAATACAGATATGAAAAAAACAAAAAGGATAGTTAGGGATAGATGGAAAATGAAAGGAAAAAGAGTGATTGCAGGCATTCTGCTTGCGGGCATCTTAGCAGTCACCCTGTCAGGGTGTAAAAACACAGATAACACGAAAGAAGAACCAGAAAAGCCTGTTATTACCCTTGGCAGCGATAATTATCCACCATACAATTATCTGAATGAGGATGGTGTACCGACGGGTATAGATGTAGAACTGGCTACAGAAGCTTTCGAAAGAATGGGATATCAGGTGAAGGTTGTCCAGATCAACTGGGAGAAGAAAAAAGAACTGGTAGAGAGTGGAGAGATTGATTGTATCATGGGATGTTTTTCCATGGAAGGGCGCCTTGACGATTACCGATGGGCAGGACCATACATAGCAAGCCGTCAGGTGGTCGCTGTAAATGAGAACAGTGATATCTATAAACTGCGTGATCTGGAGGGAAAGAATCTGGCTGTTCAGTCCACAACCAAACCGGAAAGCATCTTTCTGAACCGGACAGATGAAAGAATCCCCAAATTGGGAAATCTGATCAGTCTTGGACATCGGGAACTGATCTATACGTTTCTTGGGAAAGGATATGTAGATGCAGTTGCAGCACACGAGGAATCTATCGTTCAGTATATGAAGGATTATGATACAAGCTTCCGTATCCTGGAAGAGCCTCTTATGATCACCGGAATAGGTGTCGCTTTTGCAAAGATGATGACAGGAGAATCTGTGAGCAGATGGATCAGACACTGGCGGAGATGCGTCAGGATGGCACATCCCTGAAAATTATTGAAAAATATCTGGATGATCCCCAGAAGTATCTGGAGGTGGATGATCTTGGATATTAAGAGAAAGACAAAAGGAAAACGAATCCAGCTGCTCGGAGGTCTGCTCGGAATCTGTGTGGCTGTAGTTTCTCTGTTTTATTTCTTCTACGCAGAAAAAGCGGAAGCAGAGAAAAGACTGGTGGAGATCGTAAACTATGTGAAAGTGCAGTGCTCAACCTACACCCATTATAATGAATCTTCGGAATCCAAAAGTCTCCTCCGTGCCATTGAAAGTGCCAGACAGATGAGTACAAATATTAGCATGGAAACAGAAAACGGCGGTCAGATAAGCAGGGAGTTCCTGAAAGAAAACCTGCAGACTCTCTGGGTAGATGGCATCATTGTACTGGATAAAAAAGGAAAGATAGACTGTGAATACAGTATGGATGAGTCTATGACTAATGAGATCACGGAGTATCTGCAAAAAGAAATTATCATGGATTTTGCCGGATATGAAGAAAGATCTTATTCAGAACGGTTTGCCAGGAAAGATGGATCCTATATTGACATTGCAGCCTGTGCCAGAAAAGATGTGCCAGGTATCGTTGCAATCTATTACTACACATCTCCTGAATTTACCAGAAATTATACCCTGACGATACAAGAGCTTTTAAATGGTTATAGTGTCCAGAAAGATGGAACGATCATTGTTGCAGACGATGGGATCGTTGTTGCCAGTAATGATGAGAGGCTGTTAGGGCAGAATACAGCCGACAACGAAGTTGTTCAGGCAATGAAAAAGCATACAGACAGTCAGCACATTTATCATTTGAAGAATGAAGGAACCAGATGCTACGGAATCATGCTGAAACAGCGGGATTATTATATTTATGCGTATCTTCCGGATACGGAAGTGTTTCATAATCTTCCATTAAATGTAGCAGGTGTTATTTTTATTTATCTTCTGATATTCAGTATATTCTGGTTCTGGGCATATAGAACCAATCTGACACACCGGAAACAGGAACAGAAAAAAAGACGAAAAATATAAGGCAGAACTTCTGATAGCTGCAAAAAAGGCAGAGGCTGCCAATGAGGCAAAAACAGAGTTTCTCCAGCGGATGAGCCATGATATCCGGACTCCGATCAATGGAATCTGCGGCTTGGTCGATATGGCAGACCATTATGCAGATGATATGGAGAAACAGACGGAATACAGGACAAAGATTAAAGAGGCATCCAATCTGTTGCTGGAACTGGTAAATGATGTTCTGGATATGAGTAAGCTGGAGTCCGGTGAGATTGTTCTGGAGGAGATCCCATTTAATCTGAGAAGTATTTCCAGGGAAGTATTTGTTGTGATCGAGCAGGTGGCAGCAGAACAGAATATCCGGATCATGTGGGAGAAAAAAGAAATCATACACCGTGATCTTATTGGAAGTCCGGGGTATGTGAAACGTGTGATGATGAATATCCTGTCCAATGCAGTGAAATATAACAGAGAAAACGGACATATTTATCTTAGCTGCATGGAAATCCCATCCGAACAGCCAGGAATGACGACAATGGAATTTATCTGCCGGGATGCAGGAATCGGAATGACTGAGGAGTTCCAGAAACATATTTTTGAACCATTTGCACAGGAACATACAGGAAGCCGTACAAAATTTCCAGGAACAGGCTGGGAATGGCGATCGCAAAGAATCTGGTCGAGAAAATGGGTGGAACCATTACCCTCGAAAGTGAATACGGTGTAGGGACTACATTTGTGATCCGGGTTCCATTTAAGATAGATCTGGATGCGGATAAACGCGAAGAACAGAAGGATATATCAGAAAAATCTATAAAGGGACTGCATATTCTTCTGGCAGAAGATAATGAACTGAATATGGAAATCGCTGAATTTTTGCTTCAGAATGAAGGGGCTGACGTGACAAAAGCATGGAATGGTCAGGAAGCGGTTGAGCTGTTCAGAAAAAGTGGACCTGGTGGATTTGATGTCATTCTTATGGATATTATGATGCCGGTCATGAATGGTTATGAAGCTACAAAGATGATCCGATCTCTGGACAGAGAGGATGCAAAAGAAATACCGATCATTGCAATGACAGCAAATGCGTTCACGGAGGACAGAATAAGAGCAAAAGAAGCAGGGATGGATGAACATATTGCTAAGCCTGTTGATGTGGGGTTACTGATAAAAGTAATTCATAAATTGGTGGAATATAATGGATATGGCAGTGACAAATAAGCAGTGAAATATAGATAGGAGGACAAAATCATGACAATACAGGAATGCTATGAAGCGATCGGAGGAAATTATGAAGAGGTTTTAGGACGCCTTCAAAGCGAAGCACTGATTCGGAAATTCACATTAAAGTTCCTTGAGGATCCGAGTTACCTGCAGTTAAAACTGGCATTGGAGAATGGAAATTATGAAGATGCTTTCCGCAGTGCACACACACTGAAAGGGGTTTGTCAGAATCTTTCTTTTGACCGTCTGTATGAGGTTAGTAATGAGTTAACAGAACTTTTGAGAGATAGAACCGGAGCGCAGCCTGGGATATCGGAGGCAATGGAAAAAGTAACAGAAGTATATGAGAGGATGATTGAAGAAATAAAGAAGGGACTGTCGAATTAAGTGATGCGACACGACGTTCGATCTTTGAACAGGTGCTTGGAACATCATAAACCCATTGGATAAAGGAAATAAAAAAATATGGATAAAAGACAAAAGATCCTGATTGTAGACGATTCAGAATTTAACAGGGATATGTTGAAGGAGATCCTCGGAGAAACTTATAATTACCTGGAAGCGGAAAATGGAAATCAGGCAATTCAGATGATAGGAGAAAATATAGGAATTGATCTGATGCTTTTAGATATCAATATGCCACAGATGAATGGTTTTGAAGTCTTGGAAATAATGAAAAGAAGCCAGTGTATTGCTGAAACTCCTGTAATTATGATATCTTCAGAAGATGCCGTTGATACTATGCGTAAGGCATATGAGCTGGGAATCACGGATTATATCACACGACCGTTTGATTCTGTGATTGTAAAGAAAAGAGTTCAGAATACCCTGGGACTCTATATGAAGCAAAAGCATCTGATCAATGTGGTTTATGATCAGGTTTACGAAAAAGAAGAAACTAATAATATTATGATCAGGATTCTGAGTAATGTATTGGGATCACGTAACAGTGAGAGCAGAGAACACATCCTGCATATTAAAACAGCAACGGAAATGATGCTGAGACAACTGGTAAAATAACAGATGCTTATCCTATGACAGAGGCAGATATTTCTTTGATCACAACAGCATCTTCTCTTCATGATATCGGTAAGATCCGTATTCCGGAAGAAATCCTGAACAAACCTGGCAGACTTACCGATGAAGAATTCAGAATTATGAAACTCATAGTGAACTTGGTGCAGATATGATCCAGGATATGCATTTCCCAAAAGACAATTCATTGGTACGTGCTTCATGGGAAATCTGCAGATGGCATCATGAAAGATGGGATGGAAAAGGTTATCCGGATGGACTGAAAGGAGAAGAAATACCAATCTCCGCACAGGTGGTGTCGATCGTTGATGTTTATGACGCACTTACAAGTGAAAGATGTTATAAGAAAGCATTTGATCATGACACAGCGATCCAGATGATCCTGGATGGGCAATGTGGACAATTTAACCCCATCTCCTTAAGTGCCTGAAAGAGCTGCGTCTTCAGCTTTCGAAAATGCTTGATAAAGAGAAGGATGACAATAGCTATTACCATGAAGTGCAGAGACTTTCAAATGAAATACTCAGCGACAGATCTTTACCGAACCAAAATTATTCACAGAGTATTCTCAGGGTCATGAAGGAAAAGGTTGATTTCTTCAAAGCGAACAGCGGCATGGGTTCAATTGATTACAATACAAGTTCCGGTCAGCTGACTATATTAAACGGAAAACAGCAGATATTATATCAGAGAAATAATCCGGATTTTAATCTGTTCAAAGAATTCGGAGTAAATGAAGAAGATGTTCATCATATTCAGGGTTTATTATATCAGACATCTGTACAAAATAAAGAAATCTCTGTGCAGATAAAAGCAAGGGTGGAAAATGACCGCCAGATGTACAAACTGAAATTGCATACATTGTGGTCGCCTTTGAAGAAGGATGGATACATTGGGATCGTTGGATATTTTGATATTGTAAAATAGAAAAATGCAAAGGAAGCTCAGAAGGAGGATCCTAATGAAAAAGAAAATCCGGCACTGGCTGGAATTACTATTCTTGCTATGACTGCCAATGCCTTTGATGAGGATAGAAAGAAAGCACTGAAATGTGGTATGGATGGGTTCTTGTCCAAACCAATTGTCATAGAGGAATTGATCAGCATCCTGCAGAAGAACCTGGATTAGGTGTCCGGAGTATTAGAAAAACCGCACAAATAAAGGAAATAAAAATATGGATAAAAGTAGGAAAAAATCAACCGTACTATGTGCAGGTATATTTGTGTTTCTGGGAATATGGATGGTATTGACAGTACCTTGCCGGGCTGCTGAGACGAACAACGATGAAAAGCAGTCACAGATCATCCGTGTCGGCTCATTTGAGGATACTTTTAATTATGTCGATAAAACGGTGTAAGACGAGGATATGGATACGAACTTATGCAGGCTTTGGCAGGTTATACCGGATGGAAATTTGAGTATGTGAAATGTGACTGGTCTGACTGTTTTGATAAACTTGAAAATGGTGAGATCGATATCATGGGTGATATCTCTTACACCGATGAACGTGCACAAAAGATGCTTTTCCCGGATGAACCGATGGGGGAGGAAAAATATATCCTTTATGCTGATTTATCGGATACGGATATTGGAATGTCTGATTTCAAGTCTCTGGATGGGAAACGTGTAGGTGTGCTCATGGATACAGAACCTGAGATCATGCTGACAGAATGGGAAAATAAGAATGGCATACATACAGAACATGTAAATGTGAATAATGATGATGATGTCGAAAAGAAATTAGCAAATCATGAGATCGACTGTTTTGTATCTCTGGAGGAATCGATCTGGTCTGAACAGGGAATATCATCCGTTACCACGATTGGCAAATCAGGCATATATTTTGCAATAAATAAAGAACGCAGCGATATCAAGACGGAGCTGGACTATGCTATGCGTCAACTGGAACAGGATAGTCCCTTTTTTAAGGCAGATCTGTATAAGAAGTATTTTACACTTGATTATATTCAGATTCTTACAGGTAAAGAAAAGGTCTGGGTGGAAGAGCATGGAGGTATCCAGATAGGATTTTTGAACAATGATCCGGCAATCTTTTCCATGGATGAAGAGACTGGAAAAATTACCGGTATGCTGGCGGAATATATCTCCTATGCCAAAGATTGTCTGGGAAATCAGACACTGGAATTTAATATACATGCATATGATGATTATGATGAAATGATTCAGGCGCTGCAGAATCGTGAGATTGACATGATTTTTTATGCCGGCAGGAATCCATATTTTGCAGAACAAAACGGATATGCACTTACAAACACAGCCTGGACTTACAGTTTGATGGCGGTAACTGATGAGGAAAAATTTGATGAGAATAAGGTGCATACTGTAGCTGTGCCAAAGGAAAAATATGCCTTAAAACAGCATATTGCATTCAGTTATCCTGAATGGAAGCTTGTAGATTGTGATTCGCTTGACAATGCAGCAGATATGGTCATCCAAGAAAAAGCAGACTGTTTCCTCATGGGAGCAAGCCAGGCGCTGATATATGATAACAGTCAAAATTTCAAGAGTGTTCCACTTACAAAAACAATGGAGCATGCTTTACTGTAAGAGAGGGAGAGGGAAGCCTTTTATCAATACTGAATAAAACTATAAAGCCATGCCGTTTGACATGCTTACAAGTGCACTTGCTATCTATGACAGTACTGCAGATAAAGTAACATTTTCTGATTTCATAAAAGACAATCTGCTTGTTTTTTTTGCTACGGTAGGATTTTTGGCACTCAGCATCATTGGTATTATCCTCGTACTTTTGCGGAAGGCAAGGAAAGCAGAAGCTGTCGCAAAGCTTGCGGCAAAGGATACAAAAAAACTCAATGACAAACTGGAAATCGCTTTGAAAAAAGCAGAGGATGCCAGTCTGGCAAAGACTCGTTTTCTTAACAATATGTCACATGACATCCGTACTCCTATGAATGCAATTCTGGGTTATGCACAGCTTATGGAGGAAGAACTAAAAGAAAAGGATCTGCCTGAAACTTCAGATCATCTGGAAAAATTGCAGCAGTCTGGAAATCTTCTTCTGTCAATCATAAATAATGTACTTGATATGGCTCGGATTGAGAGCGGAAAGATGGAAATTGATGAGAACTATGGCCGGATTGAAGATATCCGGCAGACTTTATTTGAAATATTTGGTGATGAAGCAAAGAAAAAGAATATTGCACTTCATTACACAATAAATGTAGAGCATGAACATATACTGACAGATACTACCAAGGTAAAAGAAATATTTGTCAATATCCTGAGCAATGCCATAAAATATACCCCATCCGGTGGTTCTGTTATGATAAACATAGACGAATTAGTATGTGATGAGCCCGGGTACATGATGGTAAGGACCAGGGTGAGCGATACCGGAATCGGTATGAGCCAGGATTATCTGACAAAGATTTTCGATGCATTCACGCGTGAGCGAAACACTACAAAGAGCAAAATCACAGGAAGCGGATTGGGAATGTCAATCGTAAAGAGATATGTTGATCTGCTCGGCGGAACAATAGATGTAGAGAGTGAGCCTGGAAAGGGCAGCACCTTTACTGTAACATTAAAACACAGGATAGCGGATGAAAGCTATTATGTAAAAAAACACGATGAAGGCTCTGGAACAGCCAGTAAAATCCTTGAAGGCAGGAATATCCTTTTGGCAGAGGACAATGATCTGAATGCAGAGATTGCAGAAGCAATACTTGAGCGTGCCGGCCTTAAAACAGAACGTGTGGAGGATGGCATTCAGTGTGTAAATAAGATAACAAAAATGCCGGTGGGAACATATGATATGATCCTCATGGATATCCAGATGCCCCGAATGGACGGTTATAAAGCAACACAGGCAATTAGGCACTTGCCGGATAAGGATAAGGCATGCATACCGATCGTTGCAATGACGGCAAATGCATTTGAAGAAGATAAGCGGGATGCTGTTGCAGCCGGAATGAATGGTCATATTGCAAAGCCGATCCAGATTGATAAACTGCTGTCGATGTTAGCGGAAGTTTTAAGGCAGTAAGAAAACTAATAATTTCGTGTTATACTGAATGGAGTGGTCATTCTTTCTGTATTGAAAAAACAGGAAAACTTACAGACTGGGAAGGACAACAGCATGAACGCAAACAGACTGCGTTTATGAGCAAGTAGCGAAAGCGGATTGCGAATGTCCGCTTTACTGGATGATAAAGAGGAAATGAATGAACAGAAAGATAGAAAAACAGATAAGAAAAAAGAGTAAGAATAATAGAGTATGTTTGAGCATTTTTGCATTTGTCATGCTGCTTTTTGTACCGTTTTTTGTTTATGCGTCGGAAACAAGTGATGGGAATACAACTCAGGTAATAGAGGAAGAAAATAAAACCGTGAGAGTTGGCTATTTCCCATATGCCAATTTTCAGGAAGGCGGCTATGGGGAACACAAGCAGGGAGCAGGCTATGAGTATCTCCAGAAGATTTCGTATATAACCGGCTGGAAGTATGAATATGTCTATGGCTCATTTAAAGAGTGTCTGGATATGTTGGCAGATGGAGAAATAGATATACTTGGAAATGTCAGTTACACACCGGAAAGAGCAGAATCTATAGATTACTCAACCTATGCCGCAGGAACAGAAAGATATTGGATCTATACCCGGGAAGATCATACAGATCTTATGGATGGTGATCCAAAGCAGATGAATGGCTGTCGTATTGGTGTAGCAGATGGAAGCTATCAGAAAGAACTTCTGGAAAAATGGCTGGACAGCAATCAGATCCAGGCAGAGGTGGTTGTTTGTAAAGGCTATGATGAATGATAGAAAAACTGGATGCAGATGAACTGGATGCACTTGTGATCCCAGTGCTGTCTGTCAACAGCGATTTTATTGCCATTGCCAATATCGGTGCAAGTGACTGTTATTTCGGTGTATCAAAATCCAGACCAGATCTGTTAAAGGAATTAAATTCTGCCATGGAAGAAATCAACAATACAGAAACGGACTACAGCAGCAAGCTGTATGCCCGTTATGAAGGAAAAGCGGTCATAAACTATGCACTTAACAAGGAAGAAAAACAATGGCTGGATGCACATGAAAATACGATCCGCGTGGGATATCTAAAGGATAATCTTCCTTTTTGTGGTGAAGAAAATGGGAAACTCACAGGAATTCTTGGAACTGTTCTGGATACTGTTCAGGAAAAATATAAAATTACGATCAAGGCAGTTCCATGTTCCACGGGAGTAGAGATGAATGAGGCATTGCAATCTGGCAAAATAGATATTGCCGGTCCTATCATTCAGGATTTTTATACACAGGAACAGTTTCAAGTGGTTTTGACGGATGCAATCTTTGATATTACGCCGGTTGTTATTTACAAGGGAAAAGAATATAGCAGCAGTCTCTCTACGATCGCAGTGACAGAGACCTCACTGTATTCTGGATTGATGGTGTCCCTTCTTTTTCCGGATGCAGAAATCAAACAATATGATACACAGGAAGAATGCCTGGAGGCTGTAGCAAATGGAAAAGTGGGAGCAACTGTCGTTCCATCCTCAAAGATCAATATTCTTAATGAAAGTCCACTGACCCAAAGTCTGTCATTTGCAGAGATGGCAAAACGGCAGGAATTAGGAATGTTCACGACGAGAGAAAACAGAAGAGCAGCTACCATTATCAATAAAGCAATTGAGCAGTCATCCAATGTTTTAAATGGTGTTGTCCTTGCACAGAATTCTGTTTCAGAAAAGGAAATGACCTTGAAGGATATCCTTGCTGAGCATGCAGGCTTAGTTATCGGAGTTTCGTTTGTGATTATTTTTGTACTGCTTCTTCTGGTTTATTCTCTTTCCGTGAGTAGAAAAAAACAGATGGAAGCCCTGAAAGAAGCACAGAATGCAAATGCGGCGAATATTGCAAAAACGACATTCCTGAACCATATGTCCCATGATCTCAGGACACCAATGAATGCAATTGTTGGATTTACAGATATTGCCATGAAGAGGAAGCCGGACAAAGAGGTGGAGAATTGTCTGAAAAAGATCAGGCAGAGTTCAGAATATCTGATGACACTGATCAACGATGTGTTGGATATCAGCCGCATTGAAAGTGGTAAACTGGAATATAAACCGGTACCGACAGATCTCAGGGATATGATAAATACTGTTTTGTCGATCGCAAAGGGATATATGGAAAATCGTGATCTTAATTTGTATGTTTCAAGAGAAAAACTAAAAACTCCTTATGTGATGGCAGATGAACTCAGAATCAGGGAAGTATTGCTCAACATTATCAGTAATGCAGTCAAATTTACAAAAGACGGAGGCACCATTTCATTCGCTGCAGAAAACGCTCCGGGTAATGATGAGAATCATATAATTGTACGCTATCGTATATCAGATACCGGAATTGGTATGAGTGAGGAGTTCCAGACAGAATATTTGATGAGTTCAGTCAGGAAAATGGTGGGGCAAGAACCAGGCTATAAAGGGAGCCGGGAACTGGGAAATGGACCGATTGGCCAAACAGTATGTAGATCTTATGGGTGGAAAAATTGAGGTCAGCAGCAGAAAGGGTATTGGCTCAACATTTACGGTAGAAATTCCCCTGCTTATAGCAGAACAGATACTGACTGAAAAGGAAGAAAAGTTAAGGAAAGATATGGATTTACATGGTCTGCATGTCCTTTTGGCAGAGGACAATGATTTAAATGCAGAGATAGCAGCAGCTTTGCTGGAAGAACAAGGATGATCGTAACCAGGACTGCCGATGGAAAATCTGCCCTGGCACAGTTTTGCAATACAGCTCCGGGGACCTTTGATCTGATTTTGATGGATATCATGATGCCGGAAATGAATGGCTATGAAACGACAAAAGCTATCAGAAATCTGTCGGAGCGTCCGGACGGAAAGGAGATCCCTATTATTGCAATGACAGCAAATGCATTTGCAGAGGATGTACAGGCTGCTTTGAATGCCGGAATGGATGATCATGTGGCGAAGCGGTTGATATGAGGATTTTAATATCTGTCATCACAAAATATATAGAACGGTAATGTCAATGCTGCGTGGACTTCGGAAATGGGAGAACAGTTCGATATATATATCGGCTGTTCTTTTTTTTATTTTTGGACGTTAAAACGGTAATGTTTTTCTTGTATATAGTAGAGCACTATAGTATAATAAAACCAGTTTTTTTGTATACGTGTAAAAGCTATAATAAGGAAATCGGCAAACCAGATGAAAGTCTGGGACGCAAAGCTATAGGCCTGTAAAATGGCAGCCAGTTGCATAAAATGAGGTGCACTGTCTGGTTGGCAGTGCTTTTTTTGAGGAATGATTTATCAACAGGAGATGATCTTCCCGATATTTGTACACAGACAGTTTATGATCCAAACATCAATGACATGAGTGGATTGATAAGCTGCTGTTGATGTTAGCGGAAGTTATAAAGCAGCAAGAAAACTGCTGCAACTGTCATTCCATCTTCAAAGATTAATATTCTTAATGAAAGTTCGCTGACCAAAAGTCTGTCATTTGATTTCCGGTAGGAAAGTAAATGAATATTATTTAAGGTTTGGGATAAATTGTGAAATGCAGACAAACAAGAAAAGTAAAAATATAATAGGTATTATACAGAGTTTCCTTATATTGATATTAGTAGTTCTTATTATTTTTATGATGATTCAGATTAATAGGCTGCAGGGGACAGCACGCGTAATAAATTATGCAGGTCTGGTACGTGGAGCTACACAGCGTGAAGTAAAATTAGAAATTACAGGAAACCAAAATGAAGAATTAATTAAATATTTGGATGATATTCTTCTTGGATTGAGATATCAGGATGGACATTATGATCTGGTAAAACTCAATGACGAAGAATACCAGGAAAAATTGCAAATCCAGAGTGATTACTGGGATAAATTGAAAACAGAAATTGAAGCAGCAAGAAACAAGGGATACGAAAATACAGACATTGTTAATATGAGTGAAATATATTTTTCGATGGCAGATGAAACTGTCTCTTCCGCAGAAAGCTATTCAGAAAAGATCGCTGTAAAGATTCGTACTATAGAGCTTTTGTCGGCACTTGATATGTTGAGTCTGGTGATATTGGTTATTATGCAGACTCTAAGGGCAATGCAGATGGCAATGCAAAACAGACTGCTGGAACAGAAAGCATTCATAGATGCCATACTGGGCTGCCAAATAAAAATGCCTGTAATGATCTTCTTAATAAAAAAGATATAATTACAGATTCTACAGCTTGCATAATGTTTGATTTAAATAATTTAAAAACTGTAAATGATACAATGGGACATTCCGCAGGAGATCAGTTAATAATAAATTTCGCAAAGCTTTTGCGCAGTGTTATTCCAGAAAAGGATTTTGTTGGAAGATATGGCGGAGATGAGTTTATAGCAGTCATTTATCATACAAGCGAGGCGAAAATTAAGGAAATATTAAAATCCTTGAACAGAGAAAAAGACAGATTAAATAGTTATGAAAATCAAATACCAATCGACTTTGCATGCGGATGGGCATTATCCTCCGATGATATGTCGTGTACAATGCAGATGTTATTGGATGCTGCAGATGCTTATATGTATAAAAATAAACAGATATGCAAGAAATATAATTAGCTTTCAGCTCAGAGTAGATAAAAGATAATAGACGCGATCAGACGAAATATTGTTTTGCGTAGAAACACTGGAAATCCTTGAAAACAAAGGATTCTTGGTATAAGATGAAACAAGTCAAAGCACGTTATTGCGTAATAAAAAAGAAAGCAATATATTTATACCGTGAAGTCTGGAAAGTGTTGATTTTAAAGCATTTCTGGATGTGCGAGTTGATTTAGAAATATGATTTTGTGACATTTTTAGGACAAACGGTGGAAAAATCACGGATTTACAAAGACGAAGCATATTGATTTCATGATCGGCATATGCTATAATGCCAGTAGGCAAAAAGATATGACGATGTTCCATGTGAACAAAGAACGAACCCCCGTATGTACCACCAATACATGCGAGGTTCTTCTCTTTTTATTTCAGTGGTTGAGCATCCACTAGGCTATTCGTTGTCCTTGTTATGACTGTCTAACCATTTGCAAATGAGATGGCAAGTCACACCTGCCGCAACAGCCACCAAAAAAGATATGACTATTTCCATGTGTTCACCTCCCCCCCGTTGCCGGGTCTCGGTTGGACAACGCAGTCAGTATAACACAACTTAGAACAGAATGGAACATATAAAAATACCCGGTGCAAATTAATGTACCGGGTGTTTCTTTGGCTTTTTTGTCAATTCTTGATGTTTTTGTTTTAACCATTCTTCATACTGCTTTTGAGTTTGAATAGAAGAGTTATAGTCATTAGGGCAAGGAGAAACTTTCTTTCCCTTAATCAAATCTCTGTAATAGTAGGATTCTTTTTGCGTTTCCGGTCGTTATATTGCTTTTGAGCTTTTTTGTCAGCAGAACATTTAGGGCAAATTTACACGTTTACAGAATGAAATGAAAAAAGCTTGAAATGTAATGTAATAATCAGAGCCATTCCCTTTATTGGGCGTGGCTTTTTATTATGACAATTTTTGTGACAAATTTTGTGACAAACAAAAGAAAATAGACGCAACCAGACGAAACATTGTTTGGCGTAGAAACACCGGAAATCCTTGAAAATAAAGGATTTTTGCTATATGATGAAACAAGTTGAACTCTATCATTGCGTAATAAAAAAAAATCCTGTATAATACCAAACTGTAATATTGTATCATTCAGCGGACAGAGAAATACGCTGTGAATCATTAAAAGAAGTCAGGAGGACATAAGTACATGCGAGTCGATGCGGACGATTTTGCCCGACCTTGCAGCTGCGGGAGGGAGCACCACATAGACGTTAGAGAAATTGTAATTGAATCAGGAGCTATCGGGAAACTGGAAAAGGAAATGTCAGACGGTGATCTGAAAGAATGTATTTCCCCGCTTCTGATCTGTGACACGAACAGTTACAAAGCTACAGAGGAACTGATGGAGGATATCTACGACCGGTGTCAGGTACTGATCCTGGATGCTGAAGGTCTTGAGGCAGATGAGCGTGCCGTGGAGATCGTGGAGAATTATATGGAAGAGGACATCGATCTTGTTCTTGCAGTTGGAGCGGGGACGATCCATGATCTCAGCCGTTTTGTCGCCCATCAGTACCGGATCCCTTTTGTCTCTGTGCCCACCGCAGCCAGTTCAGACGGATTTACTTCCACAGTAGCAGACATGACCTGGAATGGTGTAAAAAAAAGTATTTCAGGCATCTGCGCCACTTTTTGTTTTTGCGGATACGGATATTTTTGCTAAGGCGCCTGCAAGGCTTACAGCAGCCGGGGTGTCGGATATTCTGGGAAAATACATTGCGCTGGCAGACTGGAAGATAGCAAGTATTCTTATGGATGAATACTATTGTACAGCGGTGGCAGACCTGGAAACAAAAGCGATCCGGACTGTTAAGGATAATCTGAAAGAAATTGCAGCAGGAGAGAAAGATGCATGTGAGAAGCTGATGTATGCGCTGATCCTTTCCGGACTGGCCATGCAGATGACAGGAAACTCCAGACCGGCATCCGGGGCGGAGCACCATATGGTCCACCTCTGGGATATGGAAGTGGTCAATGGTCACCTGGATGCTCTTCACGGGGAGAAGGTTTCTGCAGCAACCATGTTGGTCCTTCTGGAATATAAAAAGCTTGCAGATGCTATCCGAAGAGGAGCCTGCAGAGTGCATGTCTTTACAGACGGAGACAGAGAACTCCTGCAGGAGACCTTCGGCAGAAAAGGGATTCTTGGAGCACTTGAAAAAGAAAACACCCCGGAACTTCTGGACGATGTAAGCACAGAAACACTTTCCGGTGCACTTCCGGAAATCCTTAAGATCATAGATTTTCTTCCTGCAGTTACAGATATGCAGGAGATGATGAGTATCGTCGGCTGCGTGAGCAGAGTCCGGGATATCGGGCTGCCGGGAAAAGCGATCGAGGAGAGTCTCAGACTTGCACCGTATACAAGAAGAAGGCTGAGCCTTCTGAGACTTCGGAAGATGCTCACATACTGAGCAGGAACAGCTCATAAAAGGTTCTTTTGACTTGACATAAATTTCAGGAAAGGCAGTGATGAACGGTTTGATGAGAGTAGGAATGGGATATGATGTACATAAACTGACAGAGGGCAGGAAACTGATCCTTGGTGGTGTTGATATTCCCTGGGAAAAAGGTCTTCTGGGCCATTCGGATGCGGATGTTCTGATCCATGCGATCATGGATGCACTTCTGGGAGCTGCGGCTCTTGGAGATATCGGAAAGCATTTTCCGGATACAGACCCTGCATATAAGGGAATCTCCAGTGTGAAACTTCTGGTGCATGTTGCCGGATTACTGAAGGAGAATGACTATGCGATCGGAAATATCGATGCCACCATCATCGCTCAGAAACCGAAGATGGCACCACATATTCCGACGATGAGAGAAAATATCGCAGAAGCACTTGGATTAAAATATCACAGCTGAATATCAAGGCGACCACAGAGGAAGGCCTTGGATTTACAGGACAGGGAGAGGGAATCTCCTCACAGGCGATTTGCTCCCTGTACAGAATCGGGAAATTGGAGGAAGAGTAACATGAAGATTTTTAACACACTGACACGCAGAAAAGAGGAATTTGTACCTCTGGAAGAAGGAAAAGTAAAAATGTATGTCTGCGGACCTACGGTATACAATCTGATCCATATCGGAAATGCCCGCCCTATGATCATTTTTGATACGGTGCGCAGATATATGGAATATAAAGGATATGAAGTAAATTATGTATCCAACTTTACCGATGTAGATGACAAGATCATCAAGAAGGCCATTGAAGAGGGCGTTTCCGCAGAGGAAATCTCTACCCGTTATATCAAAGAGTGCAAGAAGGATATGGCAGATATGAATGTAAAACCTGCTACAACTGCACCCCAGGCTACACAGGAGATCCAGGGCATGATCGACATGATCCAGACTCTTATTGATAAAGGATATGCATATCCGGCAGCTGACGGGACCGTTTATTTCCGTGTAAAGAAATTCAAAGAGTATGGCAAGCTTTCTCATAAGAATCTGGATGATCTCCAGTCAGGATTCCGTTCTCTTAAGGTATCCGGTGAGGATCAGAAGGAAGATCCGTTAGACTTCGTGCTTTGGAAACCAAAGAAAGAGGGCGAGCCGTCCTGGCCGTCACCGTGGTGCGACGGACGTCCTGGCTGGCATATTGAGTGTTCTGTTATGTCCAAGAAATATCTCGGAGAAGAGATTGATATCCATGCAGGCGGTGAGGATCTGATCTTCCCGCATCATGAGAATGAGATCGCACAGAGTGAGTGCTGTAATGGTAAGATTTTTGCAAGATACTGGATGCATAATGGTTTCCTGAACATCGACAACCGCAAGATGTCCAAATCTCTCGGAAATTTCCGTACCGTTCGTCAGATCGGTGAACAGTATGATCTTCAGGTTCTCCGTTTCTTTATGCTGAACGCACATTACAGAAGTCCGCTGAACTTCAGCGCAGATCTGATGGAGGCAGCAAAGAACTCTCTGGAGCGTATCCTTGAGGCGGCAGGCAAGCTCAGCGACCGTAAAGACAATGGGGCGACAGAGAATATTACAGAGGAAGAGCTTGCGCTTCTCAAAGAAGCAGAAGGTTTTGTTACCAAATTTGAAGCTGCCATGGATGATGATTTTAATACTGCAGATGCACTTGCGGCAATTTTTGAGCTTGTAAAATTTGCCAACACAAACGTAGACGAGAACAGCTCAAGGGAGTTTGCCGGTGGCCTTTATGAGGAACTTTTTAAGCTCAGTGATGTGCTGGGACTGAAAATCGAGAAAAAAGAAGAGATTCTTGACAAAGAGATCGAGGATCTGATCCAGGAGCGCCAGGCTGCAAGAAAGGCAAAGGATTTCAAGAGAGCAGATGAGATCCGAGATGAGCTCCTGAAAAAAGGTATCATCCTTAAAGATACAAGAGAAGGTGTGAAATGGCAGAGAGCTTAAAGAAACTGAAAGAGCTGTTTGATCTGAAAGACGCAGACCTTCGGACCTATTCGCCGCTGACGCTGGCCTATATCGGGATGGCGTTTATGAGCTGGTGATCCGTACTATTCTTGTGAAAAAAGCGAATTGTCCGGTAAATCGTCTCCACAAAAAAGCCAGCAGCCTTGTAAAAGCATCTGCACAGTCGGGTATGATGGAGATCCTCGAACCACTTTTGACAGAAGAAGAAAAAAGTGTATATCGAAGAGGAAGGAATGCGCATTCCGCTACTATGGCCAAACATGCCACCATGGCGGATTACCGGCGTGCCACAGGGTTTGAGGCGCTGATGGGATATCTTTACCTGAAAGAGGATTTTTCAAGGATACTGGAACTGGTCCATGCAGGACTTGAGAAGGAGGAAATTTAAATTGACTGAAATGATAGAAGGAAGAAATGCGGTCCTTGAGGCATTTCGTTCCGGTAAATGTGTTGATAAACTGTTTATTCTGGATGGCTGTCAGGACGGACCGGTCCGCACCATCGCAAGAGAAGCCAGAAAACATGATACCATTGTAAAATTTGTTCCAAAGGAACGATTGGATTCCATGAGCGAGACAGGTGCACATCAGGGTGTGATCGCACAGGTTGCGGCTTATGATTATTCTACAGTGGAAGATATTCTGAAAAAAGCAGAAGATAAAGGAGAGCCTCCGTTTATCATTCTTCTTGATAATATTGAGGATCCTCATAATCTGGGAGCTATCATCCGTACCGCAAATCTCGCAGGTGCTCATGGTGTGATCATTCCCAAACACAGAGCAGTAGGACTGACTGCTACGGTTGCCAAGACGTCGGCAGGCGCACTGAATTATACACCGGTTGCCAAGGTTGCTAATCTGGGACAGACTATTGATGAACTGAAAGAAAAAGGCATCTGGTTCGTATGTGCAGATATGGACGGAGAGGTGATGTACCGTCAGAATCTGACAGGACCTATTGGCCTTGTGATCGGAAATGAGGGAAATGGTGTAAGCCGCCTTGTAAAAGAGAAATGTGATTTTACTACCGCGATCCCGATGAAAGGGGATATCGATTCCCTTAACGCTTCTGTAGCAGCAGGGGTGCTTGCTTTTGAGATCGTGAGACAGAGACTGTCAAAATAAATACATCAAATACAGCCATAGCTGTTCGGAGAAAAAATGTGCCGATATAATGAGATGACGGATGAAGCTCTTATCGAAAGACTTCGTGCAGGGGAATCTGCAATTGCAGATTATCTGATGGAAAAGTATAAAGGTCTGGTCAGAAAAAAAGCCCGTGCCATGTTTCTGATAGGTGGGGACACAGATGATCTGATACAGGAGGGGATGATCGGACTGTTTAAGGCAGTCCGTGATTACCAGCCAGACAGGGAGTCGTCTTTTCAGTCTTTTGCAAATATATGTATTGACAGACAGATATATACTGCAATTAAAAGTTCAAACCGCCAGAAACATCAGCCACTGAACACTTATGTGTCTTTAAGCGACGGAGAGGCGGAGGAAAACTTCAGAGATTCCTGTGTGGAGCATGATAATCCGGAATCGATCCTGATCGACCGGGAAAATGTGGCGGCTCTCGAAAATGAAATGAAAAAGAGCCTGAGCCTCTGGAAAACAGGGTACTGCAGTTGTATCTGGATGGAAATGGATATATGGATATTGCCCGGATCCTTGGAAAAACACCGAAATCCATTGATAATGCACTGCAGAGGATCCGTGGGAAAATTAAAAGCTATTTTTGAGAAGAGTAAATACCTCTTTCCTTTTGAATATAAAAGTATTAAAATAATATTCATAAGGAGCAGAATAAGAAAGGAGACCAAATTATGGCAAAGATCAATAAATATTGGGGACTGGTTGCTGTAGGCGCACTGACAGCTGCGGCAGCAGGTGCAGTTGCAGCACTTGTGACAAGAAAGAAAGCATACGAGGAAGACTTCGAAGATGATTTCGACGATCTTGACGATTTTGAGGAAGATGACAAGAAAGGAAAAAAAAGAAGAGAAGGAAGAAGTTTTCCAGGACTGGGACAAGACAACATCTGAGACTGTAGATGCAGCGAAAGAGGAAGCTCCGACTGAGGAGAAAGCAGAAGAGGATTCTGAGGAAGAGTCCGAAGAAGAGGAAGCTGCTGAGACAGAAGACGAGACAAGCGGCACAGAAGAATAAATAATAAAAAGAAATCCCACAGAATTACCGATTATTAACCGGGTTCTGTGGGATGTTTTTTATAGTAGGATTTTGAAGTAAAAAATAAAGCTGCTGACGGGAATCGAACCCGTGACCTCCGCCTTACCAAGCGACGCTCTACCGACTGAGCACAGCAGCTTGTTCGTGCGATGTTGTCACCGCTCACAGTTGTTTATATTATCAGATGATAA
>ENA-OQLB01000517-OQLB01000517.1-human-gut-metagenome-genome-assembly--contig:-NODE-517-length-21479-cov-9.739697_pt1 | contig 21479 bp, 21 predicted proteins | sample MGYA00242656_ERZ504813 | MGnify/ENA primary metagenome ERZ504813 (study PRJEB26092, sample SAMD00036388) | human gut metagenome | host: Homo sapiens | study: EMG produced TPA metagenomics assembly of... | reverse complement strand
TACAACCTATTCCTCCATAAATTAGAAAAAACACGCCTATTTTTCTAAATTTCACTCTATTATTCTAGGCAGATTAATATAATTATAACGTTTTAACGATTTTTGTTTCAGAGTGCATTTTTTCTAGACAACGATGAAATCCTGGCAATTGACTTCCCCCTACTTCTATGCTAAACTAAATTATCATAATCAAGGCAGAGGGAGGTTTGAGCTTGGCAACGATAAAAGAAATCGCAAAACTGGCAAACGTATCGATCGCAACTGTTTCAAATGTTTTGAATCAAAAGCCAGGCTCCGCAAGCCCGGAGAAGGTAGAAAAGGTGCTGAAAGTGGCCAAATCACTGAACTATCGGCCCAATTACCTGGCCAGAGCCTCAAACGGCAGAGAAGCCGTTCGATTGGAATCATTGCCGAGGACCTGACCGTTTCTCAGACCGCTGAGATTATCAATGGCATTGAGGAGTACTGCGAGGAATATGATTACGAAGCACTTCTGGCCAATATGAGGCTATTTAAACGTTATGGAAACAATTTATCCGCCATCCCCGAGCGTTCCGTACTATTTAACCGCGCGTTTGATAATTTGGTTTCTAAGCAGGTAGAGGGCTGTATTTACATTGGATATCATGGCCGTGAGGTCTCCTTTTCTCCTCCGGATACCGGGCTGCCCTTTGTTTATACCTATTGTGTTCCCAAGGACAAAAGTTACCCCTATGTACTTTCCGATGACGAAAACGCAAGTCTGGAGATCGGGCGGGCGCTTATCTCCATGGGCCACCGGCGCATCGGCATTATTTCCGGCCCTGTCAACAGCTTCAACTCACAGAAGCGTCTTGTAGGTATTCAGCAAGCGTTGTTCGAGGCATCTATTCCTTATAATGTGGGCACTACTGTGATCGGAGACTGGACGCGAGAATGCGGGTATCACGCCGCCAGCCAGCTTCTCTCACAGGGCGTTACCGCAATCTACGCCTTCAGCGATAAGATGATCAGCGGCGTATACACTTATTGTATTGAGCATAGAATCTCAGTGGGCAAGGACATATCCCTCTTCGGCTTTGACGATTCCGATATCGTCCACGCTATACTCCGCCTCTGGCCAGCGCCAAGCCAGATCTACAGGAAATGGGACACAAGGCGGCCGAGCTTGTATTGGCCCAGCTACAGGGAAAAACTGTCTGCACAAAGTGTCATGTGCTTCCCTGTACGATTCATGTGCGTCCGTCGGTCTGTTCCATCGGGGAAGCATAGCCTGGATTTCTGACAGGACGTTATTCAGGCATTTTTCCCTTAGGCATTCTGTGCAATTTAAAGCGAAGAAAACTTCGCTTTTATTTTTATTAATTTTATTTAAACGTTTTAGAAAGGTAAGAGGTGATCCTATGTTAAAAGCTACTTTATCCCTGGACCCGGAATTTAAGATTTCCACGGTGGACCGGCGAATGTACGGTTCCTTCATCGAGCACCTGGGACGGGCCGTGTACGACGGCATTTACTGCCCCGGCCATCCCGCCTCCAACGCGAGGGGGTTTCGAACGGATGTGATCGATCTAATCAAACCTCTTCAGATTCCTCTGATCCGTTATCCCGGCGGCAATTTTGTTTCCGGCTTTCGGTGGGAGGACAGCGTAGGACCAGCCAAAGAGCGTCCCGTCCGGCTGGACCGCGCATGGCGCACTGTGGAAACCAACCAGGTGGGGATCGATGAATTTTCTTCCTGGTGCAGGGAGCTGGGCGCAGAGGTCATGATGGCCGTCAACCTCGGCACCCGCGGAATCGACGACGCCTGCAATCTTCTGGAATACTGCAACCACGAAAGCGGCTCCTATTACAGCGACCTGCGCCGGGCCCACGGAGCGGAGCAGCCCTACCGCATCAAAACCTGGTGCCTGGGGAACGAGATGGACGGACCCTGGCAGATCGGCCATAAAACAGCCGACGAATACGGCCGCCTGGCCCTGGAAACCGCGCGGGCTATGAAGAAGATAGACTCTGAAATCCAGCTGGTCGCGACCGGCAGCTCTTATCCGGAGATGCCTACCTTCCCCACCTGGGAAGCCACGGTTCTGGATTATCTTTACGACGATGTGGACTACCTATCCCTTCACCAATATCTGGGAGACACTACCAATAATCTGGAGGATTATCTTGCTAAGTCCTTAACCACAGAGCACTTTATCCATTCCGTGGTTTCCACCTGCGACTATGTGAAAGCGAAAAAGCGCTCCGGCAAAAAATTAATGCTGAGCTTTGACGAATGGAATATCTGGTACCACTCCCTGGGCAGCGACGACGAAAGAATAGCGAAGGAGCCCTGGGGAATCGCGCCCCCGCTTTTGGAGGATATCTATACCATGGCGGACGCGGCCGTTTTCGGGACTATGCTGATCACCCTCTTAAACCATGCCGACCGGGTGAAAATCGCCTGCCTTGCTCAGCTGGTAAATGTTATCGCTCCGATTATGACCGAGCCGAACGGCGGAAAAACATGGCTTCAAACCATCTACTGGCCGTTTTACCACACCGCCCAATACGGTCACGGAACCGTGCTGCGGACAGCCGTAAGCTGCCCGAAATACGACAGTCCTAATTTTACGGATGTACCCTATCTGGAAAGCACCGTTCTTTTGGATGAGGAGCAAGGCGCTCTTACTGTTTTTGCCGTAAACCGTTCTCTGAACGATTCTCTTGTGCTTTCCGCCGATTTAGCGGCGTTTGAAGGCTGTTCCCTGATCGAGCATGTCACCATGTATTCCGGCGACCCCAATGTGACTAACGGCCCGGACAAGCAAGGCGTCAGCCTGTAAGGGTAGCTGAAAGCGGCGTCACGGACAATCATCTATCCGCCGTACTGCCGCCGCTGTCCTGGAATGTGGTACGCATACAGTTCAAGCGCTGATATAGAAGGAGAGGGAATAAAATGATTCTCACCCGTGATAATCTATTAATCTACCGATACCGCAATGAAACTGTCCACGTCGAGCCCTGGGGCGCGAACGCCGTCCGTGTTCGCGCGACCAAAAACCCAGCGTTTCCGGAAAATGACTGGCGCTGGCCAGCCGCCCCTCCGCCCAGGCGGAAATTACGGTTTCACCCGAGGGCGCGGTTCTTACCAACGGCAAAATCAGGCTTTCTCTGTCCAATAACGGTAAAATCACCGTTTACAATCAAAAGGATGAGCGTATCCTGGAAGAGGATACCCGCAAATTCTGCGCCCTAAAAATCGAGGCGAGGGAATTCCGCCCCATTCCAGGCGGAGATTATCATCTGACAGCCCGGTTCCAGTCCCTCGATCCCAACGAACGCATCTACGGCATGGGCCAGTATCAGCAGCCCTATTTGAATCTGAAGGGCACGGATCTGGAGCTTGCCCACCGTAATTCCCAGGCCTCGGTTCCCTTTATGATTTCCTCCCTGGGATACGGGCTGCTGTGGAACAACCCCGCCGTCGGCAGGGCGGTTTTCGGAAAAAATGTCACCAGCTTTGAGGCTTTCTCCACCCAGGCGCTGGATTACTGGATTGTGGCCGGCGATACCCCGGCCGAATTGATAGAGCTTACGGGTCCGTTGCCGGCACCGTGCCCATGATGCCCGAATATGGGCTGGGCTTCTGGCAGTGCAAGCTGCGCTATCAAACCCAGGAGGAGCTTCTGCACGTGGCCCGGGAATACAAGCGGCAGGGCCTTCCCATTGACGTTATCGTCATCGATTTCTTCCACTGGCCCCATCAGGGAGATTGGAAATTTGACCCTGCCTACTGGCCCGATCCAAAGGCCATGATAGAGGAATTGAAAAGCATGGGCATACAGCTGATGGTTTCCATTTGGCCTACGGTGGAAACAGATTCTGAAAATTATGAGGAAATGCTGGAAAACGGCTACCTGATCCGATGCGACCGGGGCGTTGACACCTCCTTTATCTTCCTTGACAAAAACACGCTTCCCTTTGACGCCACCAATCCCGAAGCCCGCGGCTATGTGTGGGCCAAGGTAAAGGAGCACTATTATGACGCGGGCGTCAGGCTCTTCTGGCTGGATGAGGCGGAGCCGGAATACAACATCTACGACTTTGATAACTACCGTTATTACTCAGGCCCCTGTCTGCAAACCGGAAATATCTATCCCTCCTGCTATTCTCAAGCCTTCTATGACGGCATGAAAGCGGCCGGCCAGACAAATATTGTGAACCTGGTGCGCTGCGCCTGGGCGGGCAGCCAGAAATACGGCGCTTTGGTATGGTCCGGGGATATTCCCTCCACCTTTGGAAGCATGAAAAATCAGCTTGCCGCCGGGCTGAACATGGGTATCGCGGGAATTCCGTGGTGGACCACCGATATCGGCGGCTTCTATGGCGGCGATCCCACAAACCCAGAGTTTCAAGAGCTTTTTATCCGCTGGTTCCAGTGGGGGGCCTTCTGTCCGGTCATGCGCCTGCACGGCGACCGCGAGCCCCGTCAGCCCCAATACGGCACCACCGGCGGTTATTTCTGCGCCTCCGGCGCGGACAACGAGGTGTGGAGCTATGGCCCGGAGGCCTTCGAGATCTGCAAGAAATATCTGCGCCTCCGGGAAGAGATGAGAGACTACACCAGAAAGCTTATGGAAGAGGCCCACACAAAGGGGCTTCCGCTCATGCGCGCTATGTTTGTAGAATTCCCGGACGACCCTGTCTGCTGGGAGTTGGAGGAGCAGTACATGTACGGCGACAAATACCTGGTCGCGCCGATTCTGAATTTGGGACAGCGCGCACGCAAGGTTTATCTGCCCTCCGGCTGCGACTGGCGCCTGAGTGACGGCTCTCAGCAGATTTTCTCCGGCGGACAGTGGACGGAGGTCCGCGCGCCGCTGGACACCATGCCGGTGTTTGAGCGGGTGCGGAGATAAAAGAGCAGGCCATAAGCAGGAATAATTCACAGGAAAGCTAAATAAAAAGAGAGCACAAAAAAGCGGATAACAGCTCCTATGCGGTTAAGCTGTTATCCGTTCTCAAAACATCTGGATCCCCGCGGGTTCGTTATATCCACTGACGGCGCGAAGCGCTATGAGGGACTATATGCTCCGCGGGAACAGACTTGAAAGCGTTCCACAGAAATTTCGCTGTAAAAGCGCTCTGGACCCTGAAACGGAGGGCTGAAGCAGAAAATCTTAAATCTCTTCGGGCCTTGGAAAGCGTGTGTGATCCCACTGATCCAAGTCAAAAAGCCGGGCGCAGTCAATCTGCCGGCCCGGCTTTTCTCACAGACGCCGCCGTGAAAGCGTTTTTGAACGCATGGCCGGAGGAAGCTGTGCCAATCCGAATATACGGTTTCCCACGTTCCAGTTAAAGCGGCTCATTTGTGCGATCGCCTGCGCAAACAGGCTCCTGCGTGCCTCGTCTCAGGGCATAAACAGCTGTGCCGACGGCTCCGTCAGGCCAAAAGAAGGTTATGTCCCTGGCAATGCCGGGAGGTCTTTTCGCTAAAGCCGACAAAGCAAGGGAAAGCCCGCAAAGCGGACTTTCCCTTGCTTGAAGCAAAAACATCTGTTTTATCGCATCGCTGCATCATGCCTAGGCTGACGCGGACAGGGTTATCAGTCAATTTTAATTTTAAATACAATCGGATCCTTGCTCTTCTTCCCGCTTGTAATATGGAGCCCTTTCTCGTCTCTGCTCCATTCCGCCTTAGCTTCGCCTCCCAGCACCTCCACATTTCTGATAATCCCATGGAAATTAGCCTGCTTGGAAGCATCCTGTTCGCCCAGAGATTTGATGCAATAGGTCCCATTATCGCTGCACTTTAACGCTGTGGCGTACAGATAGCCGCCCGCTGTGGTAAACCGGAAATCCTCAGAGGTAAAGTTCTTCTTAATGCTGTCAGAAAATTGTCCATCCACCACCTGGGTCGGGCCCTCGCCATATTTTCTCCAGGTTTTCGTATTGTAAATGGCCTCCCCGTTTACCTTCATCCATTCTCCGATATGCAGCAGCACCTCGCGTCTTCCTCTGAAATACTTCCATCCGCTTTAGGGCCTACGTTAAGCAGAAGGCATCCGTTTTTACTGACAATGTCCACCAAATCGCAAAGAATCTCCGATGCAGGTCTGAACTGGTTATTTTCCGTATAGCACCAGGAATTTAAGGCTATGGCCGTATCCGTCTGCCAGAAATAGGGCTTAATGTCAGCAAATTGTCCCCGTTCCACATCCGGCACGGCTGTGCCGAATAGGTAGGCGTCATGCTTGTAATTGATTGCGACCTCAATTCCCCATTCTGCGGCTCTGTTGTAATAATAGGCCGCCAGCTTCTTCAGCCAGGGCTTACAGGCGCTGTGCTGAATCCACCAGTCAAAATAGATCAGTCTCGGATGATACCGGTCGATAATCTCACAGGTACGCACCAGCCAATCCTGCATAAATTCATCGGTAGGCTCCGGCTTACTGAATAGATCCTGAGCATACTCGCCAGGTACCGCAGGCCAGTAGAAATCTCCCCGCTGCATGGGATCCCTGACATCACTGTCAAACTCCTTGCCCGGCCCCATGAAAAACCAATGCTCAATCCGATGGCTGGAAGCGCCGAGCTCTATTCCGCGCTTCTTGCAGCTTGCGCTGATTTCTCCTAGTATATCTCTCTTCGGCCCCATCTCATAGGCATTCCAGTGGGATATCTCGCTGGGATACATCTGAAAGCCATCATGATGCTCCGCCACCGGCACTACGTATTTTGCCCCTGCTTGCTGAAACAGATCCACCCATTTCTCCGCGTCAAAGCGCTCCCCTTTAAACATGGGGATAAAATCCTTATATCCAAATTCCGTATGTCTCCCGTAGGTCTTGAGGTGATGCTCATATTCCGGCGTTCCTTGCTTATACATGTGACGCGGATACCATTCGTTTCCAAAGGCAGGAACGCTGTAAACGCCCCAGTGAATGAAAATACCAAATTTGGCGTTCTGATACCAGTCCGGCACCTGATAGGCGGATAGGGACTCCCAGGTATCCTTGAAGGGTCCCTGTGCTATCACATCTTCAATAGTGTTCAAATAGGGTTGTAAATCGTACATTAGAATCCTCTCTTACGTAATTTAAACGTTTTAGTTTATGCGATTATAACATAGTTTTTCTTATTTGTAAATACTATTTTATAAATAAGGATTAATAAACTGCCTAATATATTTGATCCTTAATGCTTTGAAATATTGCATCAAAAGAATGAAGGATCGCTTTTTTTCCCTTATCCAACGGCATCTCGTAAACATGACAGCAGATTTCTTTATCTTGAACTGTAAAACCACGACTGGGATGGAGCCAACGTTTATTTTAATTGTCTGGAAAGCTTAAAAAATTAAATTCTACTTTAAAATTGGTAATTTTAAAGTAATTAAGATAATTTTGATTATTAAGCCGACGGCTCTGCATTTTTTATTGCCTAATTAATGGGCTGATAAAGCAGGAGAGCGCCCAGAGGGCGCTCTCCTGCTAGTGTTTTGTGTGAATATCCTGTTCTTTTTTTCGTCGGTTTAGAAAACGTGCTGTTAAAAAGTCAAAATAACCTTTAGGGCTTTTTTGTTTCTTACTAACTCCAAAGCCTTGTCGATCTCTTGAAAAGGAACTACATGGGAATAAAAATCACTAGGCCGTACCAATCCCTTTTGCACCATTGCCGCCGTTTCTTTCAACAGGGCGTATTCGCCGTAAGGAAAATTCAGCATATGGAGACAGGTATTGTTCCGCAGCTCTCGGACGTTTAGTATCCGATCGTTTTCTCCCAACACTCCCAGAGAACCGACTCTTCCGCCGGGCTTCAAGCGGTTGCTGCCTTCTATCAAAAGCCGGGAAGATCCTACCGCATCGACTACCAAATCAAAAAGCTCGCCGCCTATGACCTCATCGATATCCTGTACGGAGGAATTGATTACTCGCTGACGCCGATAACCTTTTTCGCGCGTTCCAGCCGGTCATCATGGTGATCGATGATGGTAATATCCTCGGCGCCCTTCATTTTGCAGAACATAGCCAAAGCCAAGCCCATGGGCCACAGCCGTAAACGAGAATTTTTTGGCCAGGCGCTACGCCGAAATTAACCGCGGCGCTGTGACACTCGCAGAGGGAAAGCAGCATACCCGCATCTACAAAATCAATATCGTTGGGAAACTGTCCCTGCAGAGGAAACGGAAGAGCTTCCGGGCGGAAGCCATCGTCCAGCATAGCCTGGTTGTCATTGACCAAGCCATATTCCGCCATTCCACCAAAGGTTTTGGTATAGCCGTTGCCTACCTCAGGCCGTAGATTAGGATGGATAAAGCGATCTCCCAGCTTATAGTTTCTCACTTTTTTACCGAGCTTAACCACCTCGCCTGCGCCCTCGTGGCCCAAAATCGTAGGGAAGCCAAAAAAGCGCTCTTTTTTCGTCATGCGGCCGTTGATAATATGAAAATCTGTTCCGCTACAAAAGCCGCATGCGTGAACCTTAACAAGCATTTCATAATCTCCCGGCTCCGGGATCGGCACGTTATCCACCACCTGCACCTGGCCGGCGCTCATGACGGCAACCGCTTTCATATATTGTTGCATAATTTTTGCACACTCCTTGCGTTGAATTACAGGATGGCGGAATAGTTTTGCCAGCACTGATACAGTGCCTGGACCTCGCTTTTCTGCAGCTCTTGAAAACCCGCGTAATCCTTGCTTCGGGTAACAAGCCCGATCGGCACCCCGCTGAGGGACATATGGTATTTTGCGTTAGTGGGATAATTTTGTAATTCTATCAAAGAAGCCACTGTCGCAAAATCCTGCAGCTTTTGTGCCTTTTGCATGTTTTTCCTCCAGTTTCTGCACAGCCAGCCGTACAGCTCCGGATGGAAATTGAGCATAACTCCACAGAACCCGGCCGCTCCCAGCTTTAAGGATTCCAGCAAGGTAGCCGAGTTGGCGTTAAATATTTTCAAAGGGGTATCTTTCGTGAAGGCGATTTTCTGCTGTAGCTGGCGGATATCGCAGCAGGTATCCTTTAAAAAAGCAAAGCGTCCGGTATCAGCGCACCATTTAATCAGATCACCTGACATCAGACGTTTATAGGGGTACGGACACTCGTAGATTCCCAGCGCCACCCCGGGAACCGCGTCTAAAATAACCTGGGCGTTTTTCTTCCAGATCTCATCTGACTCATGCCTGCGGGCCAGCCGGTTGCTTACCAGCACTACAGCCTGGGGATCTAGGGCGGCCATGGCCGAAAGCTCCTCGATCTGGTCGTCCAGGGATTCGGAGACATGACCGGAAACCACCACGGGGATCCTGCCCGCCGCGCGTTCCAGGACGAACCGGGCAAGCTCGACCCTTTCCGCCAGACTCAAATAGAACATCTCGCTGGACTGGCATACAGCGAAAATGCCGTCGATCCCTTTTTGTATATACCATTCAATGATTTCGGCCACGCCTGGGTAATCGATTTTGTTTTCCTTCGTAAAAGGGTAATCATCGTTACCCAGGTGCCGTCACAGATTTTTTGTTCCATATCAGGCGTCCTTTCTGAGTTAAGTTTCCTCCTGGGAATCGAAAGGCTCCTTTTCCAAATCTTCAAACATTTGCTGAAAATGGAGATGCATTTCTCGAACGCCGCCGTTGACGTCGTGCTTCTGGAATGCCTCAACGATCTCGGTATGGGGCGAAATAGCATTTCGCATATTGCGGGGAATCCGGAACGTTTGCTTGCGGAACGTATCTAAATAGCTGGAGATCTGCCGATTAATGCTGATTAACAGATTATTGTGGGTCATCTTGCGATCTGACCGTGAAATTTAGCGTCCAGCTTAGGCGCCTTATCATAATTATTCTGATTGACCGCATCTAAAAACTCCTGGTGTATATCGGCCAGGGCTTGGATTTCTTTCGGCGCGGCCCGCTCGATGGCAAGCCGGATCGCCAGCTCCTCGATGGCCATGCGGACCTCAATAAAGTCTCTTAATGAAACCTTATTTTCCGAAATCCACTGGACCGCATCCTTAACGACGTAGCCCTCCTTATTGGCAATGAAAGCGCCCTTGCCCGGCCGGTTCTCCACAAACCCGCTGGCCTGCAAAATACGGACGGCTTCCCGCAGGGTAGAGCGGCCCACGTTCAAGTCGTCGCAGAGCTCTCTTTCCGTAGGCAACTTTTCCCCCACCTGTCTTTCATCCGATTGGATATATTCCTTTAGCCTGGCAGTCACTTGTTCTACCACCGGCATACGTTCAATTGATTTCATATCTTTGACATCCTTTTAAACAGCCGCATAGCAACTGGTAAATTTATGAAAATATGGGATTAACAATTAAATTACATCACAATCCTCTAAGATTGTCAAGCCGCTTTTAAGGCAATTTACCGCTGTGCCGGACGTCAAAGAAAATGAATTCCCGACGCTTTCCTCAACTGTAATTCAGCGCTTTAAAAGCACCTTTGTAGCGAAAACCTTTTGCAAGCCTTCATAGTCAGCGTTTTGATTCAACGCCTGCTCCATCCGCTGCTCATACTCCATATTGAGCTCCGCCTGGAGAAGCACATCGTCAACAGAGGCTTCCGGTATTACCATAACGCCGTCGATATCACCAAAAAGGTAATCGCCCGGGTTGACCACCGCGCCGCCGCAGGAAACGGGAACGTTGACATCCTTCGCCGTTGCCCGGCAGTTTCTAGGTACCGGCGCGATGGAAATTCCTTTGGTAAACTGCGGAATTCCCATTTCCTCAATCGTGGCCTTATCACGGGTATAGCCGTCGATAATCAAACCGTTTACCTGACGGTTGCCGAGAAAGTGCATAATATTTTCTCCGCAGATGTTCCTCTGTGGGGAACATTCCAAACCAGCACATCCCCCGGCCGGCACATAGATACCAGCTGGAACTGGTCGATTGGCTCCTGAGGCGGGACCACGATTGAGAACTGGGCAGTAACCGCGCGGCCGAACACTTTCATTTTCGGAGAGGTGGGATAGACCCCCTCCATCCAGCTTCCCACTCCCAGCTGGACCATAGCGTCAGTTACGGCGCCGGTTTCCAACCTCTGGAACATAGCAAGCCTTTCCTGATGGTTCATAATTTCAACACGATCCTTTCCATTGCTCAATTCTCGTCAATAAACCTGATCTCCTGATAAACCTTTTTCATTTCCTGGGCGTTTAAGCCTTCTTAATAGCCACCTCAATTTTTGCCTCCCACTCCATATAGAGCAAGGCCTGCTCCAGCACCTTATCCACGTGCTCGTAGGGAATTACCATAACGCCGTCGATATCACCAAAAATATAATCGCCCGGCCTTACCACCACTCCGCCTACGGCGACAGGGATATTCACGGTTTCCTTGGTTGCCCGGAAATTGGTCGGAGAGGAGCCGATCGCCTGGCCAAGGCTGAATACCGCGCCTCCCGCTTTCTGGATCTCGCCGTAATCTCTGGTATGGCCTTGAATAACAATACCGTTGATTCCATGGTCCATAGCGAACTGATAGATATTTCCGCCCATAATCTGGGTATCCACGTCTGCGTTCCAGACCATGACCTCCCCTTCCTCGCACAGCTCGATGAGCTCGTACTGAGTCAGGCATTCTCTGGGCGGCGTGACAATGTCAAAATAAGCGGTAGAAGCCTTTCCATAGATTCTGGCCTCCGGGTCCGCAGGCAGAATCCCCTTCATCCAGGCGCCAATGCCGAAATGAATCATAGCGTCGGATACGCATCCGGTTTCTACCTGCTGAAAAATCTCAAGCCGTTCCTTATCTGTCATAGGGCTCTCCTTTCATCCATTCCATGTTAAACCTTCCTGAACGTCCGCTGAATATAAACAGAGGACAGCACGAGCACCAGCACCGCCATGACCACGGCCCCGGCGCTGCCGAAGCCGAAATCCAGGCTTTTAATTCCGTAGGTATATATGTACTGGGTTATGGTGGACGTGGTGTTGGCGGGTCCGCCCTGGGTCAGCACGTTCACCTTGTCGAACATGCGGAACGAGTCGATGGTCCGGAGCAGCAGACAAAGGATCACTGTCCCTTAATGCTTGGCATGGTCACATGGAGAAACTCCCTCCATTTGTTGGCGCCATCGATTCTGGCCGCCTCATAAAGGGTTTCCGGCACAGACTGCAGCGATGCGTAGATCAGCAGGAATACAAACGGCGCGGTCTGCCAGATATCAATCACAATCAGCGTGGGCATCGCCGTATTCACGTCATAGAACCAATTGTGAACCGGCAGATGGAGAAACTCTAAAAAACGGTTCAGGATACCGTAGTTGCTGCTAAGCATCATACGCCAAATCAACGCTACGGTAACGGTAGGCAGCAGGTAAGGAAGCAGCAGGAGGGTTCTCATGATCTTTTTGAATCGCTTCATCCGGTGCACATAAACAGCCATGCCGAGTCCGTATACGGTTTCTACCACTGTGCAGACTACTGTAAAATATACCGTGTTCCAAATGGCCCTGATAAAATAAGGATCCTTAAAAAGGGCGATATAGTTATCCAGCCCATTGAAAACAGGGCCTTCCAGCGATATGTAATAATAATCCGTAAAGCTGTAATAAAACGTGAAAATCAGCGCGAAAACACTCATGACCAGGAGCACCACAACGGTCGGGGTGACCATCGCGTAAGAGAAAAACGACTCTGAGCGTCTTGCTTTTTTCCTTACCCTACCCATAATTACTTACCTTTCTCTTTTGAAAATTTCTAACTTTAGCCTTGCAATAGCCTTTCCACAGCCGCCTGAGCGTCTGCCAGGGCCTGGTCTACGCTCTTGGCGTTCTGAATCGCGTTATCCAACTCAATGCCGACGGCATTGGTGATCTGGGGCCATTCCTTCAGCTGAGGACGGAACTTTGCGTGCTGCAAGGCCTCATACACACTGGCCAGATGGGGCCGCGCCTCTTGAACCTCTTCATCCTGATAGGAGCTGTGACGGGTGGGCACACCTCCGAACTTGACGGATTCGGTCATGATTTCGGGGCTGGTGATGTAATCGATGTATTCCATGGCCAGCTCCTTATTCTGGGAATTGGAGGCCACGCCTAAATACCAAATTCCGTAAATAGAGGTAGAGGTATGCTCCTCATCTCCATCGCCTACCTTATTGGGCGCCGGAGCAAATTTGATCGGCTCGTCGGCTTCTGGCAGATACCAGCCCGGCCAGGTCAGGGACATGGCGGCGTCGCCGTTGGAAACAGAGGCTACAATATCGTCCTTTTCCATAATCTGGCCCGCGTTTTTCAGTTCAATGTAAAATTCGAGAGCGGCTTTAAACTCCGGAGTATTAATGGTAGGCTGATTGTTTTCATCCAGAATGTTGGCTCCGTGGGCCAGCAGAAGAGGATAAATATCAATGACCACATTTTCTCCAGCCTGAGCGCGGACCAAATAGCCGTCCTTTCCCCCGTCGGCCTTGACCTTCTTCGCCAAATCCAACACCTCGGTCCAGGAGGTGGGAGCGCGTCATAGCCGTACTGAGAGAGAACATCCACGTTGTAAAGCATCAGCTCCACGTTTCCGTAGAAGGGAACGCCGTAAACATCGCCGTTGTCGTCAACGCAGATTTCCGTAACCTCTTGGATAAAATCATCATCCAGCTCGCAGCCCAGCTCACTCAGATTGGAGATGATGCCAGTTTCCTGGAACTCCCGGAACCAAGGCTCGTCGATCATTAGAACATCATAGCTTCCCTGGTTGCTCTTGGAATTCAGAGCGATTTTCTCATACATGTTGGCTACGTCCAGGTCCAAATACTCAAATTCCACATTGTGCTCTTCACCGAAGGCCGGCGCCATGTTTTTCATAACGTCGGTATAAGAACCGGCACGCAGGATCATAGTGAGCTTTTTGGTTTCTCCTGTGTTTCCCTCCGCGCTGGAGGCGGTTTCTGAGCCCCCGGCGGAATCGCCGCCGCTTGAGCTGCTGTCCGGACTGCCGCAGCCAAACAGCGCAGAAGCGAGTACCATCGCCATAATCAGTGACAATAGCTTTTTCATACGTTTTCCTACCTTTCAGTTTTGTGTTTGAATTATTGCAGGATAAAGCCCGCCGAAAAACGAACGCGCCCTGCTGCCGGTCGCGATCCAGCAGCCAACTCCTCCCTTTCACAGCAGGCCAATCGCCTAAAATTACGGCGGTTATTCCTTTACCGCCCCGCTTGACAAACCGGAAATCAGATATTTCTGAGCAAAAATCACGAAGATCGCCATGGGAGCAATGGAGATCACGCCGCCGGCGGCAACGCTGCCGTATTGCATTACATTGTCATCCATATTAATAGTAGCCAGCTTCAGCGGCACCGTGTAGTGCTGAGGGGTTTGAACGAACATGACGCTGTAGGTGTATTCGTTCCAGGCATATACAAACGAAAGCATGGCCACTGCTGCGATACCGGGCAGCACCAGCGGAAGAACAATCCTCACGAACAATTTCCATTCCGTAGCGCCATCCAGCTTTGCGCTTTCCTCCAGCTCTGTGGGAAGATCCCGAAAAAAGCTGATGATAAACCATATGGTCAGAGGAATGTTAATAAACACGCACGCGGCGATTACCGGAATCAGGGTCGCTAAAATTCCCAGCTCAGTAAACATAATGTAAAAAGGAATCGCGAAAGAAACCAGCGGCATCACTCTTACCAGCAAAACCCAGTAAACCAAGATCTTCCTGCCCTTGAGCCGGAATCTTACCCGAGCCAATATGTACGCGCAGGTAATACCGAACACCAGGGAGATCGCCAGGGATACCAGCGTGGTGATGGTGCTGTTGATCAGCGCCTGTCCAAAGCCTTGCTCCTGAAACAGTTCAATATAATGGCTTACGGTGAACGATTGCGGAAAAAAGGGAACCTCTCCCCGCATTTCTTCCGTAGACTAAGGGAAATGGAAATCATCCAATAAATCGGAAACAGTGAAACCACCAGCATGAGAATTCCCAAAACCGGCCTGATGCTAAACCTGATCTTTTTCTTCACAGTCGACCACCCTATTCAATTCATATACTCATCAGACTATATGTCGTCATACAATCTGATTTGTATGTATTATATAATAACACATGTATTTTGTCAACAAAAAAATCACATTTATATAAACCAAATTTATTTTGGACATAATATTGCCTGTTTTTCAGCATCTTTTCAGCATCAATAATTTTATAAATGCAAAAAATATCTTTTTTGCATTTCTTTTAGTCACTTTATTTTTTTGAAAAAATATAAATCAATCTGAGAAAAGTTCGGGCAAAGCACCTAAAGAAAAGTAAAGCAGACGGCAAACAGCTTCTCTCCATGACGCCCCGGAAAAGTTCTCCGGGGACAAAGCCGCCTGCTCCTGTTTTACCTGCTCATTTATGTATGGAGCCGCCCACATATCCGATAAATATCCACACTCCGCCAATAATTGGAGCTGATCCAGCAAATCCGGCATATAGGAAACAGCTGTATCGAGAAAAATCGAGGTTTTAAGCAATATATAAAGCCCTTTCTTTGATAAATGAATTTCTATATTACGCTACAGCGCTGTAAAAGATATGGATCCCCGCAGATGCCAAATACTCTTACCCGGCCGCTTTCACCGTGGTCTGTGACCGCGTTGCCGCTACAGTCTTGCTGCGCCGCCTTATATTCGCTTAGCAGATAATGGCCATCCTGCGTCCGCACATCAAAGTGAATTCCACTCACAGGTTTTTGAGAATTATAGGCTGTCAATCCTATAGATAGGAAAAACGCCCATCGGCGTCTGTTCCATTAAGGATCAGAGGCCGATAGGCGTTTCCATTCCAAAGTATCGCCATTGCTTTCCATAAAATAATCCTGACCTAAGGTGCACAAAACCTGGCTGAAACCTCTTTTAAGGCATCCGCAGTTTCTCCCAGGGGCTCTTTTGCCGTTACCACAGCAAGCCGCGGCTCAATTTGCCGGATCAGCTGGGCGCTGTGGCTGGAATCCCTGCCATGATAGGCGACCTTATAAAGGTCTATATCCGGGAATTCCCGCTGTTCCAGTTCTTGAAGCCGCTGTTTCTGAGCATCTCCGGCAAAGAATAGATTCACCGAGCCATGCTCCACGAGTACGGCAATGGAGTAATCGTTATCCTTTTCATAATAGAAATCTTCCGGCGGCCAGATCTGAAGCTTCAAATCACCAAAGACCAAAACCCGGTCTCTGGATGGGACCAGCTGCTGACGCCAAGAGCCTCCATTTTTTCCTGCAAATCCCGGTATGGCGTATTATCTTTATTATAATAAGGACAAACCACCATTTTCACCGGCAAAGCGTCCAATAAAGCGGGCGCGCCGCCGATATGGTCTTTATCCGGATGAGTTAAAATCAGGCAGTCTATTTTTTCTATCTGCCGCTCCCGCAGAAGCTCAAGAATATGCTCCGCATCCTGAGCCTCTCCGGTATCGATAACCACACAGGAGCCGCCGCTTTGCAAAATGGCGCAGTCCGCATCGTCCTTAGTTCCCGCAAAAATGATCTGAGCCGGTTCAACCGAATGATCTTTCTCCAGAAAAGCCAAGGTGCCAATTAGGATTCCAACAAGGGCGCACACTCCTATGGCGCGTAAGACGCCTATCGTAAATTTCTTTTTCCCTTTCATTGGCCATCAACCTCCGGCAGGAACCGGCTGAACATTAATTTACCGGAAACCGTCAGGTCATCCTCATCCCAGCCGCTGTATTTCGTGCAATCCGGCCGGATCGCGCTGTGCCATTCCGCCTTATTGCAGAGAGCCCAGCCCGCCCAGCTGATCTGATAGCGATCCATAGCGTCTAAAAACGGCTCCGCGGTTTCAGGATAAAGCTCCGCGTCGGCCGGCTGGCTTTCCTCTTCGTCCTCAAAATATGCCTGTTCCCCGGCGGATACACCCCATTCGGTCACGAAGACCGGCAGGCCTTGCTCCGTATATTTCTGAAAGGGGCCGGCCCAGCCGGCTTCCTCTACGGAAATATCCACGTACCGGTGATAGGAATACATAATATTTTCAAAAGGAAGAGGATCGGAAAGCGGACCGTCCAAATGGCTGCAATAATTGGGGGTCCCCACCAAAATCACCGCATCCGGAGCGTTTTTCCGAATGACTGGGATCACCTCTTCCGCATAAACGGAAATCTGTTCCCAGGTAACGTCTCCATTGGGCTCGTTGCAGATCTCATAAAGAATCCCCGGCTCGTCGGCGTAATGAGCGCTGAGCTGGTCAAAAAAATCTTTCGCCTCCTCAATGTGCTCATTGGGGTCGCTGTCGTTTAATATGTGCCAGTCCAATATTACATACAGATCCTCAGCCAGAGCGCTCTCCGCTCCCATATACAAATAATCCAGGGTTCGGTCGGGATTCTCCAAGTATGCCCCGGAAGGCTCCGTGTAAGCGGCGATCCGAAACAAATTCGCCCCATACTCTTTTAAGGTTTTCATCGCTCCGCCATTCAAATAGCGGGGATACCAAGAAATCCCGTGGCTGCTCATTCCCCGCAAAACAACCGGATTGCCGTTTTCGTCACATAAGGAAGCGCCGTCTACCCGCAAAGCGCCGTGAGATTTTACTCCGTTTCCCTCTTGTGTCTGGGAATCCGGTCCTGTGACGGCCGGCTGGCTGCATCCCGCTGCTGATCCCAGGATTAAAAAAGAGGATATTGTCACAAAAAGCCTCCGCCATCTCAAGTTATATTTCATAGGCCCTCGCTTTCATAAAAAGGAAAATTCTCATAGGTCAAGTTTTCAGGATACAGCATAACTAAAATATAATCGTAATCATGCGCTTCCAGATAATCCATCATCTCGTCGCCGCTGTATTTCTGCGCCCACAGCATATCCAGCCGTCCGCAGCATTGAGACAAAAACGCCGCCAGCGGCGATGCGTAGGAATCCCGAAGCAGCAGCACAGACGTGCCATCCTCCAGGCTGTGATTTTCAATGCTGTCATATTCCTGAACAGAATTCAAGTACAGGTTACTGGCCGCCAGCTCGTAAAGGCCCCTCTTGGTTTCCAGCTGCAATAGAGTGGGAACAAACGCTCCCTCCTCACTTTCGAGATGATCCGGCTCGCCGTGGATCCAGGTAAAGTCTCCGCCGGACTTAGGATAGTACACCTGATAGTCTTCTGTTCCGCCGGAATACACCACGCCGGCATCCCGGCCTTGAGAACCCAGCATCAGGCCGGGAAAATTCTTTGTTTCATATTGGCTCAGGTCGCGAAAATCCCCTGCAGGATCCAGCCCCGCGTTCCATTGGAAATTCATCCAGTCCACCGTGTCGCGAAAGCCCGCAAACGCGGCTAAGGGACTCCAGTGGTGATCTGTTTTGTAATAGGTTTCTTCATAGGAAAGATTGTCGTCTTTTAACGACTCCCGCAGATCCAGATAAGGCACGCTATAATACCGCAGCCAGCGCAGCAGGGAATCCGCCTGCTCTGTAAAATCATTGTAGGGAATCCCCGTATAAGCCGCCTGCTGCCGCACCACCTTCATAGGAGGAAGAACAAAGCCCACCTTTGTTCCCCGCTCCTCCATGGCGTCGGCCAGACGGCGCACTCTCACCGCCAATTCTTTGGTATCATCTCCAAAGCCGGTCCAGAAGTTCCCGCCGTGCAGGTAGCCATCCTTATCCTTTACCACGTCAAAAGCATTTTCCTCGTGCTTTCCCAAGGCCAGCTGCATCCCGCCGTAGCATTCCAGCAGCGGATACCGGAACAGCGTGTTTTCCGTAACAGCCGTATCCAAGTCTGCCACCGCGTTCACCACTGTTTCCGCCGCAGGTCCTCCCGGATGTTATCCCAAGCCTCTTGGACGTTCTCCGCCAAGGGCTCTTTCGCGTACCAAAGATTCAAGGCCCCGTAGCCTATCACGGAACAGAAAAAGACCGCGGCAAATATCATTTGTCCGAGCTTCTGTGGATGCTTCACCACGCTTCCTCCTTAAAAGTTGAAATAAATAAACGGATTGTAGCCGCTGCGCACCAAATAGGTGACGCAGACGAAAAACAGTCCCGCCATTCCCACAGGATAAACCACGGCAAAGCTTGTTTTCGACAGCTTCGGCAGGGAAGCCAGCTTCTTTTTCAGCCAACCGGCGGCCGGCAGGCAAAGAAGTATTCCAATCACCCAATACACCGCGTATTCCTGTAAAAACATAAGGGCCTGGCCGCTGAAAAAGCCGTTCCCATTCAATCCGAACATATTCCCGAGATATTCCTGGAACTGATAAAGCTTTCGCTTCGGAATAATACCCAGCCGAAGTTCACCATCAGCATGGTATACAAGTGCTTCCAAACCGGATGCGCCTTCCATTTTTCAAAAAGGAACAGCCGCTCCAGCAGCAGGCATACAAAGTTAAAGAGCCCCCAGAACACAAAGGTCCAATTAGCTCCATGCCAAAGGCCGGTCAGAAGCCAAACCACCAAAAGGTTCCTCACCATTTTGTCTTTGTTTTCCACCCGGGAGCCGCCCAGGGGAAAGTACACATATTCCCGGAACCAGGTGGAAAGGGAAATATGCCAGCGGCGCCAAAACTCGCTTACGGATTTAGAAATATAGGGATAGTTGAAGTTTTCCTCGAAATGGAACCCGAACATCTTTCCGAGCCGATGGCCATATCCGAATAGCCGGAAAAGTCAAAAAAGATCTGCAGGGTATAGGCAAAGGACCCAAGCCACGCCAAGGTAACCGGGATCTTTACCAGCTGGTGCCCGGCTTCCGTCAGGCTGTAAATATTATCCGCCACCACCGCAAACGTATTGGCCAAAAGCAGCTTTTTTGCCAGGCCCTGAACGAATCTGCAGGCTCCCTCGCTCAGCAGTTCCCAGCTGTGAACCCGGTTTCGGATCTCTTCCGCGACGGTGCTGTACCGTACGATAGGCCCGGCCACCAGCTGGGGAAACAGGGCGATATACAGCGCCACATAAAAGGGATTTTTCTGCACCCGCACTGTATCGCGGTACACGTCGATGACATAGCTCAGCGCCTGAAACGTAAAGAATGAAATACCGATGGGCAGCGCAATATCCACCTGGGGCAGAAACGAGTCTCCCAGAACTGCTTTCAGATTAGTTACGGCGAATCCCAAATACTTGAAAACAAACAGCACCCCCAGGTTGGCCGCGCAGTCCAAAACTAAAAGCAGCCTTCCATACCGGCGCCAGCGGGAAATCGCCAAAGCAATCCCCCAATTAAGCACGCAGGAGCCTATGAGCAGCAGTACGTTTTTCGGCTCGCCCCAGGCATAGAAAAACAAGCTGGTCAGAAGCAGCAGCCCGTTGCGCATGGCCACGCTGGGGGCGCAGACCGTATAGTACAGCACTAATACGACAGGCAGAAAGAAAAACAGGAATATGATACTGGAAAAAACCAAGAAAATGCCTCCTAACCGTATGGATCAGCTTTTCGCGGGGGCAGGCTCTTTTTCTTCAGGCAAAGCGTAATCGGCCTGAGCGAAAAGCGTGTCAAACACACCGTTAAAAAGCAATTCCTGCCAGTTTTCTATTTGATACAGCCCGGCTTTGCCTTCGACCTGGCGGCAAATCATCACTCCGCCGGCGCCTTCACCTGCTCATAGGGCAGCAGGATCGCGTCCACCGCCTCCAGCCGCGCGAATTCATAGTTGCAGTCCACTACGCGCACCTTTCCGCCGGTGACAGTCGGCAGTTCCAGCCCCAGATCCACCCGGGGCAAGGCACGCCTGGACTGGGTTCCTCTCTCGGCCCGGCGGTGAATATTCAGAAAAACGTCCTCGAAAATACTGACGGATTTTCCCATCTGCTTGGCAAGGCTGTGGTCCCTGTCGTAAAGCATCTGAAAATAAGAGGCTTTGTTCTCTTCATCTAATTCGCTCAGCTTAACGCCGTATCTCCAGGAGCCGTCCTCCTGCTTGCTCACCTGGACAGCCGTGCCCTTTACCACCGCTTCATACCTTTCGGTTTTCAGCCGAATTTCCATTTCTTCTCCTTTTTCGTGAGGAAGATAGGCGCTTTGAGAAAAAATTAAAGACAGCCCGGTTTCAGAAGCATCTCCTGTCACGCCGTAATATTTTTTCCCGTGGTAATCCACTTCCGCCGGAAATTCCACCGTGAAACGGTCGTTGGCGCGCAGGTTTTTCCGTCCGGACATGAAAAACAGCGCCATGAACAGGCTGAGCCCATTCATCAGCAGCCAATAAATAATGATGGCCATACCATAATTGTAGGTATGTATCGAGGTGTAAACCGCTAAAAAGAGCGCGTACCCATCCAGAACCAGAAGCAAAATATGGGGAACCGCTAATTGAAAATCAGATTTCTTTCCAGCGGTACGCTCCTTATTGGTGACGTGGAACTTTTTCTCTTTGATGAACAGGGTTTCCAAAAGGATAGGCAAAATCATATAGGGAAAAATGACCGTATCCACAATATTGCTCCAGCGCTGGGTTCTGAGCTTTCCGGAGGTGATTTTCAAAGCGTTGGTTATACAAAAGATAGGACGGCAGCCAGAGTTAAAGCAGCTTCAAAAGGCCGCAGAATCACCATCCGGGATTCC
>ENA-OQLB01000516-OQLB01000516.1-human-gut-metagenome-genome-assembly--contig:-NODE-516-length-21502-cov-5.351345_pt1 | contig 21502 bp, 20 predicted proteins | sample MGYA00242656_ERZ504813 | MGnify/ENA primary metagenome ERZ504813 (study PRJEB26092, sample SAMD00036388) | human gut metagenome | host: Homo sapiens | study: EMG produced TPA metagenomics assembly of... | reverse complement strand
TATTGAAATTTCGGACCGGTGATTCGGATACTGTCGCCTATGTTTTGTCTGCTGTTTCCTGGCGGATCCTGAAAGAAAGATTTCCCGCGGAAGATCATCGGAAATCTGATCATCATCCTGGGAATCCTTGTTTATACCTTATGATCATAAAAATGCCGGCAGCTTTATGTTCGCTGCCGGCATTTTTTATTTTTTCTTATTTGCTGCGGATACAGTTGTGTATACACCCTCTTCATCGAATGTATAGCTCTTTCCGTTTTTCTCAATAGTACAGTTTTTGTACATGATTCCTGTTTCCGGATCAAAATAATATCTCTTTCCGTCCAGTTTGAGCCAGCCTCTCTGCATCTTTCCATTGGAGCCAAAATAATAGGTATGGCTTTCATTGTTTCCGCTCCATGTATAGAATACCTTTTTGACCATAACGCCGTCACCGCCAAAATAATATACATCATTCCTGCTGTTCATGTACCGCACGTGTTTCATCATGTATCCGTATTTGGACTGAAAATAATAATAGTCCTTTCCAACCTTTTTCATGCCCTTTAATGCATGTCCGTTTTTGTCAAAATAATATTTTTTCTCCTTATAGGTGATCCAGGTATTTTTCACAAGGACTCCATTTTTGTCTACATATCTGGAAATATTCTTGGAATCTCTGATCAGCTTTGAACGGCACATTCCTGCGGTCTTATGGATATAATATTTCTTATTTTTCACCTGAACCCAGCCGTATTTTTTGACACCATTGACATAATAAAATTTCTTTCCGTTCTCTGTTGCCCAGCCGGTTTTTCCTTTATAGTTGCTGGTATCCGGTCTGTGGATGCTTTGTATCCGGTCTGTACATGCCATCTGGGTGTGATGATCTTGGTATAATCAACATAACCGAAGTCAATATCTACAGTAGAATAAGACGGGATTCCCGCAACCAGACCCTTGGTGGTATTCAGATATCCGCCACCGTCACCATCGGTGGACTGCCAGATGGTATATTTGTACTTTTTCTTGTCAGGAGCCGGGATCGTATCACCATACCGCGCAAGCCATACATCATAACCTGTCATCTTGCTCCAGTCAAGCTTGTTGTCATACCAGTCTGTATTGCAGTAGATCATTGGATGATATCCGGCTTTTTTTACCTCATTGCAGAAGGTCTTTGCCAGATCCGCGATCTGTGATGCGGAAAGATTGCGCATCTGATCATATTCAATGTCATAAACCACCGGATAGGATACTTTATATCCATCCATTTTACGGATGGCAAGCTGTGCTTCCTTCAGTGCCTGCTGTGTGTTCAGCGCAAGGCTGTACACATAGGTTCCTGTCGGAACTCCTGCCTTCTCTGCCTGTTTCATGTTGTAATCATATGTCTTATCCAGATGGTTCAGACCATAGGAGATCCTGACAAAGGCAAAATCTACATTAGATTTTTTGACCTGGCTCCAGTTGATGGTATCCTGCCACTCAGAAACATCGATTCCACGTGTGACAGCACCTTCCAGCTTCTGGCCGCTTCCGTTATAGCAGACACCGTTGATCTTCTTCCAGGCCTTTGAACTTGCCCTGGAATCCTGTGTTGCCTTCCCGCTGGGGACCTTTTCTTCCTCAGCAACTGCCTCGCTTCGGTCTACGCCTCCGCCGCCCATGGCCATCGCTGTAGTTCCCATTGTTCCGATTCCCAGCAGTGCTGCCATACAGCCTGACACCAACCATTTCTTCCAGTTTTTCATTTTAGTTTCCTTCCATAAATTATGTTGTTTATTTGTGCATGACTTTTATTATACATATGAAAAAATGGAAAGTAAAGCCATATATGGAAAAAGACCGATGTCAGCTTCATACAGCTGAACATCGGTCTTCAGTTATTCTATATATTTCTTTCTGGTACTGTTCGGTAAAGATCACGGAACTTCCGGGTCTGTAGGATCAAAGTTTCCGGCTCCACGGAAGGTTGCCAGCGGTCTGCGGCCTAACGGTCCCTTGAAGGATTCATTGTTAACGTAATTTCCGCTGCTGTAAATGTGGATCGTAGAACCGTTACAGTTCTCAAATACCCACTTCGCATCAGCCACACAGGTACGGATACATCCGTGAGATGCAGGCTGACCAAGCTTCAGGTACTCGCCTGCCGGAAGATTATAAACACTCCTGGTCGATCCGGCTACGGAATGGATAAAGATTCCTCCTGTCCGCATCCGTCAACATGTGTTCCATACTGTCCCCAGGACGGTCCCATCAGTGGCTGCCATCTCAGACTGCGGGTCAGTCTGTATGTACCATCCCATGTAGGTGTTCCGGAGAGACCTACAGAAACACGGATTGTCTTAACAGGAATGGTCTTGCTACTATTTGTGTATACAGTCATAACACCGTTGGTCTTATCAACCTCCAGGTAATATGGTCCTCCGTAAATACTGGAAACATCATTACGGCGGTAACCATCCTTATCAAAGTAATACAGTTTTCCATCGATCCATCTGCTTGTATTGGTCAGATACTTGGAACCGCTGTCCGGATCGATATATTTGACCTGATCATAGTAATCGCTGACGATCACCCAGCCGGTGGAAAAACGTCCCTGGCTGTCCAGATAACCATTTACGGAACCACGCTTCATGGATTTATTTGTCACAACGGTATAGTTCTGCAGATAGTACCAGTATTTACCTACCTTCTGCCAGCCTGACTTTTTCAGAACACCGTTGCCACCTGCATAATACCACTTATTCTGGTAACGGATCAATGTACTCTTGTACATCCAGCCTCTGTGCGCATTGGCATCTGATGTTGCAAAGAAATAGTATTTTTTGCCGATCTTTGTTTTTCCTGTTGCAAGCTGTCCTGTGCTATTAAAGTAATAGCTCTTTTTGGAGGACTTGTTTGTTATCATCTGGCTCTTATAGTGGTTTCCGTTTTTGTCAAAGTAAAACCATCCGAAGAACTGGCCTTTTGCGTCGGTCACCTTCTGCCAGCCATATTTTTCAACAACTTTTCCTGCTGTGCTTCCGAAATAATAAATCTTGTTGGATGCACCCGGGCAGCCATGCCAGCAGTTCTTCCAGGAAACTCTCTGGCCATTGCCTCCGAAATAATATCTGCTGCCTTTATACTTCACAAGTTTTTTTGTAATGATGCGGCCCTTGCTGTCTGAAACATAATATGCGTTATTCTGCGCCTTCGCCATTGTATTCGTCATAACATAGCCGCTGGCATTCAGCATATATCGATATTTCTTGGACATTACAGGTGATACATAAACTCCATGTTTCATGATCTGTCCACGTGTGGCAGCCTTCGGACTACAATAGATAAAACGTTTCTGATTTTTGCTGTTTAAAACATATGTCCATCCGCCATAAAAAAGCTTTCCTGGAATCTCTCCTGCCTTTGATGCCGGCTGGAAGTAATACTGATATGTTGTGGAACCGGTTGTCAGCTTCAAGATTCCTGTTCGCGGTTTTCCGTTACGCATCAGTGTATAATAAGCATTTCCGATCTTCTTGATCTTGCCTACAAGGTTCTGAGCCTCTATGGATTTGTAATCACCCTGGGAATTATAATAGCGGAAAACAGTTCCTGTCCATAACCAGTAATTTCTCTTCTGCTGGCCAAGATTGGATGTCCACGGTGTGATTGCTTTTCCGGTGGAATCCGAATACAGGGAAGCTTTGGAGTTTTCGAGGAAATACCATTCTGTCTTCTGTGTTCCGGTATAACCTGCTGCACCTGGCTCACGGGTCATACGGCCGGTTACCAGATATCCGTCTTCATTAAAAAGATAATATCCCACATGTCCGTTGGTATTGATCTTAAGAAGACCATCCTGCGCAGTAAAATAATTATCTTCGATGGAACCTGTTTCTGATACCTGAGAAGCGTTCCCTTCATCCTGGGCAAGAGTCTCTGCGTTATCTACGCTCTCTGATGTTTCGACTGCCGTCTCTGTTTCTGCGGGTGCTGTCTCTGCGGATGCTGTCTCTGCAGAAGCTTCTGCTGCGGATACTTCCTCTGTAGAAACTTCTTCTGCTGCACCTTCCTCGGCTGCAGTCTCCTGCTCTCCTTCTGCTGACTCATTCTGGAGTACCTGAGCCTGCTCACTCTCTGCTGCACCATCCGGAAGCTCTTCAGTCTGCTGTACCTCCTGTGCTGCTGCAGCTGTTTCATCAACTGTTGTTTTCTGCTCTTCTTCGCTGCTTTCTGCAGGATCCTCAGAAGCTTTTCCCTCCGGAGCTGCAGATGCAGCAACCTTCTTTTTGCGGAGTCTGTAAAAACCGTTTGCAGAAACCCAGTCACTTGTCTTGGCAACGACTACACCGTTTACCAGTGATGCTCCGGTAGCAGAAGTTTCCTCTGCCTTGTTGTTCTCTACTTTGTTCTGTACTGCGGTATCTGCTGACGGTGCATCCAGTTCCTGTGCATCACCTGCACTGAAATCATCGCCCGGATCTGTACTGTCTTCTGTTGTCGCATCCGGTGCTTCTGTAGCCTCCGGTGCTTCTGTAGTTTCCGGTGTTTCTATAACATCCGGTGTCTCTGCGGGGTTCTCCGGTGTAACAGGTGTTTCTTCTGAACTGTCTGTACTGTCAGTACTACCTGTCTGATCCGCTTCTGTCTCCGGCTGCTGTACAGTCGTTTCCGCTTCATCACTGAATACATCCTCAGCCGGATCGCCGGCTGTCTCTGCTGCCATCTGCACGTCTGTACTTTCCAAAGCCGCAGCGCCGGCTTCCAAAGTTCCGCCCATGCATAATGTCAGACTGAGAAAAATTGCCACAACTCTTCTCTTCACAATAATCCCTCCTGATCATGCTGCTGTAAATAATTATTGTATCTGTTACGTATCATTCGCCCAGTCCGCCTTCGATAAGAGCCACAAGCGCATCTATCGCAGCCTGTTCATCCTCACCCTCGCAGACCAGTGTGATCTCATCCCCGCTTTTAACACAGGCACCCAGAACACTCAGAACACTTTTGGCATTCGCTGTACCTCCGGCATACTGAAATGTTATGGACGATTTGTATTTTATTGCCTCGCCGCACAAAAGCCCTGCGGGACGAAGATGAAGCCCTGACGGTTCCTGACCGTTACCTTATAACTTAACATTGCTGCTGTCTCCCTTTATATTACTTATCCTTCAAGCCTTGTCCAAAGCTGTGATTACTTACTGACTGCTGCTGTCTACATTGGAAACCTTGGAGATTTTGATCTCGGCGGTTACATCCTCCAGCAGCTTGTAGCCTTCCGGAAGCTGATTTTGATCGGTACTTCGTAGCTGCCCTCCTCCCAGTCATCCATGGAAAGTGCTGCTCCTACCGACTTCAGATCAAATTGGGAAAGATCTCCGTCTTCCGCCTGCACCTTCAGTTCAATATCCGCAACTTCAAACGCCAGCTGCAGATCATCAGGCAGACCCTTTACTTTGATATCCTCTGTCGGGAAGCTGTATATCTTACTGCCCTCCGGCAGGATATTGACTGTGATCCAGAGGTCCGTACTGGATCCAGATGTCAGCTTAAGGCCATCCGGAAGAAGTTCTGACAAGTTTACTTTCTTTTCTACGTCATTGCTCTTTCCTGAAATATCCACATTCTCATTATCAAGATAAATAGTATTTCCCTGAAGTTTCAGATTGTTCAGTGCTTCTTCACTTCCAGCTACGCTGAAAGTCTCCGGTACTGTCGTGACACTGTCCACAACATAACCTTCTGCCGGTTCTCCCGTATATCCCGCACTGATCCGTATATCAGAACGCACCTTCCAGAGCTTTGCCGTGACATTAACCTTTCCGTTGTTGTCAAATTTCAGATAGCTCATGGAATTTGATGAAAGTGTATCCTGATTCTTATCTGTGATGGTCAGTTCTGCGCCTGTGATCGTCGTATCCTGGTCGATTCCCTCAAGCTTTGAACTTACATCCACACTCACACTGTCTATCTTACCAACTAGGGATTCCGGTCCTGTAATACGGACTTTTTCCGGATTTGCGGTAAGCGAAGCAACCTCCAGCCCCTGTGCAGGCTTGCTGTCATCACTGGTAACGTTGATCGCAAATTCCTTGGTCACCTTTTTTTCCAGATGGACACTTAGATTCTGCGGTGACACCTGGATATTCTCTGGAAGTATCCCGGAACAGGTTGCTGTAATGGGGATCATTACAGGGTCTGTATCGGTAGACTGAGCCTGCTGCAGGTCTGCAACTGCCTTAATATCACTTGAGGTGAGACGGTTGACTATCTTCCGCTCACCTGTAATATAAACACGTACTGAATTTTCACGATCATCCTGCATGACCATCTTGCCCAGCTGATCCACATAAGCTTCATTGATGATCTGCACATCTGAGATCACAAAGCCTTTCGTAATGATAGGGTCATCAACATTTACTACGATCAGCCACACCAGGATTCCCACAATGATCGACATGATTTTCAAAGGGATGTTCTTAGTCAGATTTTTCTTCATGTTTCACTCTCCCTTTCAGCAGATTTCTCAGCTTACCGTTGTCAACAACCTTTTTATTCTGAGCAGAAACAAGTACTTCACGAAGCTGCTTACTGTTAAGCCTCTGGATAACTCACCGCCTCTGGCCACAGAAACCTGTCCTGTCTCTTCCGAAACAATGATCGTAAGAGAATCCGTAGCTTCGCTGATACCCACACCTGCTCTGTGTCTTGTTCCCAGCTGTTTACTCAGTTCCATATTATCTGAAAGAGGCAGATAGCAGGTTGCTGCTACTACGCGGTTCCCCCGCACGATCACCGCTCCGTCATGAAGAGGTGTATTATGCTCAAAAATATTGATCAGTAGCTGACTGGTAAGGATACCGTCAATATTGATACCGGTTCTCACATATTCATCAAGCCGGATCTCTTCCTCGATTACGATCAGTGCTCCGGTCTTAACTTCACCCATATCAAAACAGGCCTTTACCAGTTCGTTGATAGTCTTGTCATTGAAACGCTCCTGCACTTCCCTGCCGGAATCAAAGGGAATAATGTTGGAAACAAACTTCTTCTGTCCCAGCTGCTCCAGCGCCTTTCTCAGCTCCGGCTGAAAGATTACGATCACACCGATCACCAGCACATTAGCCAGGTTCCGGAAGATCCAGAGGATCGTATTCATTTTGAAGATATATGCGACCAGGATAAATCCAAGGACGATCAAAATGCCCTTCAGAAGGTATATGCACGTGTAAATTTGATCCATGCCATAAACTGATATACAAAAAAGGAAATCAGTCCGATCTCAATGATATCTATCACGCCAAGTCCCGGAAGGGAAATTTTCCCAAGATATCCGACCACAACTGTCAGCACATTCTGCATAAGTCTCCTCCTTTCTTCCTGAGCTATTCCAATCGTTCCTGTTTAAAGATCCTTCAGCGATTCCTCCAGCTGTTTTTCGAAATCGATCTTGTCCAATCCCTGCGGTTTCTCACTTACTGTATTTTCGGAAACCATATCCGGCATCTTTACTGTATGCATTTCGTTCTTCTCAGGAAATACATCATCACTGAAAGACACAACATTGTCTTCTTTTTTTTCTTCTTTTACCGGCTCCGCATTGATTTTTTTGATACTTCTCTCAGAAGTGGCGACTGATGCCTTCGGAACGGCTTTTACGTAGTAATAGTACTCATCATCCTCATATTCCAGACGTTCTGTTCTGCTGTAATCTCCGCCAAAAACAAAGAACTCCAGAACAAATCCTGCCAGTACGGAGATCACTGTGGACAGGATCATCGGCACCATGGCTACCGTAATACTAAGGCAGAAATCTCCGGCAAGGATAACCAGGATATAGATCACGCCACCGGCAATGACAGCGATCCTCCATGCATAATCAAACGCCCGTGTTCTCAGAAGGTTCACAAACAGGATCACTACCACAAACGCGATCACCGTGATCCACATTGCCCAGTTGTGGACAAGTCCGTCAGAGATCAGCTTCAGTTTTTCTGTGATCTCTGCAGCAGGATCACTGAGTGCCGCCGACTGTGCATGTACAAACCGTATAAAATAATAGATCACAACACCGCATCCGGCCGGAAGCGCTGACAATGCGCTACCCAGCAGGCCTGCTCCGATCGGCATAAGTGCAGGAACACCAAATCCGAAGGAAAGTGGTGTAAGGATCATTGCAAGATTCTGTGACCTGCTGAATCTTAGGAACAGGATCAGCATCAACAGAATAAGAAGCAGCATAAATCCTGCCGTTTCGATCCCGACTGCATAACAGTGCCCGATCATCAACGCAAATCCCAGAAACATCATCACGGAAACCGGAAGGATCGAACATACAAGCGCCAGGATCAGGACAACAAAAATATTATCCAGCTGTTTCATGTAACCCATATTGCTGTTGATCCAGAGAAAATAGGCAAATGCCAGAACAAACTTCAGGACCGGCAGTATATATACTTCATATTGTCCGTAAAATCTTTTGATATTCTGTTTGATCTCAAGTAAAGCTGTCATTTTCTATGTCCTCCTGCATTTCTCCGGACCGGATTTCTTTTTTCCTCCCGCCCGTAGATTTTTCCAGTCTTGTAAGATCCTGATAATATTCCCTGACACTTTTTTTTGCCCGGAAATATTTCACAGAATACTGGATGTAGGTCAGTATCGAATATACAACAAGCACGATCAGATAACCGACGATGATATAGATTCCAACCTTGACCAGATTAATCTTATTCACATTATCCATAAGATATTCGCTGAAATATGCGGCAACGCCTGCAAGTCCCAATACATATCCGATCGTTACCAGAAAAAAGTTTCTGATCAGTGCAAGTCCAATATAATCACTTCGATAATATCTGCTCACCGGAAGATACTTCCTGCCTTCGCCATGTTCATACATAGCCAGACGGTTCATGATCTTCACTTTTTCTTCATTTACCATAAAAATAACTCCTCATAAGCTTTCTTTATCAGGAAAATCCCCAATATATGATCCGCATTACGCTTTCCATACAGTTATACTGTTTAACTGCAATCAAATTTATTGTAGCATAGTTCCATACCTATGAAAAGTGTTTTTTCGGCTGTTTCATGCCCTTCCTGCGCATATTGTCAGAAAATAAACTTTCTCTGCACCGGCCTCAAGAAGACACATTGCCATGGCATCTGCCGTACTTCCTGTTGTGTATACATCATCCACCACAAGTACAGAAAAACCCGGGATCCTTTCGGTTACCTGATATGCATTTTTCAGGTTCTGACGCCTCTGTATGGCATTAAGTTTTTTCTGAGATCTTGTGCTTCGTATCTTCTTTACCAGATGCCCATTCCATGGGATCCCTGTAAGAACACTGAGCCTTTCTGCCAGATATGCTGCCTGGTTAAAACCTCTCATCCTTTTTTTTCTGGGATGCAGAGGAACGGGAACGATCAGATCAGGCTTCCACCGTTCCAGATATTTTTTTCCGAAGACGCTCATTGCCTTTGCATAAAAATCCCCATATTCCCGACATCCGTAATACTTAAATCGTACCAGAGACTGTCTCCAGACCTCTCCGTACCAGAAAATACTTCTGCCCTCCGTAAAATGATGGGCACCCTTGCGGCAGTCTTCACAGTATTCCTCTTCCATTTTTACCGGTCTTCCGCATTTCATACACCTGGGACCGGATATAGGCCTGACCTTTCCGGAACACTCCGGGCAGATCAGCCGGTCTTTTTCTTTCAGTATCTGATGACACAGCGGGCATTTTTTCGGGTAAAGCATGTCCAGTAAAAAAATCTGCTGTTTTTTTCAAGAAAGTCCTTTCTCCCCGATGGCGCTCTCTTTCTGTTCAGATTCATCCAGCTCCCGGATCCGTCTGTCCAGAGAGCTGTATCTCTGCTGCTGTTTTTCATTACGGATCATCTCCGCAAAAGTGGTCTCGCTGCCTACTACGGTAACACATTTTCTGGCTCTGGTCACTGCTGTATACAGAAGATTCCGATTCATCAGCATCCTTGGTCCGGAAAGGATCGGAAGGATCACTGCCGGATATTCTGAGCCCTGGGACTTATGTATGGTCACTGCATAGGCAAGTTCCAGTTCCTCAAGCTGTTTGAAGGAATATTCTGCCTGTCTGCCATCCTCAAATTCCACGGTAGCCGTTTCCGCAAATTCATTGATCTCCGTCATAATACCGGTATCTCCGTTAAACACGCCCACACCTTTATCCACAGGAATCTTGTATCGTCCAAGGATTTCCCACTCCAGCTGGTAATTGTTCTTCACCTGCATCACCTTATCCCCTTCACGGAAAAGACGCTGTCCGATCTCTTTCTCCTTTTTCTTTTCATCCGGCGGGTTCAGATATCTCTGAAGGATCTGGTTCAGCCGCTCCACACCTAAAAGTCCCTTACGCATAGGCGTGAGCACCTGGATCTCATAGGGCTTTGCATCTACATAACGCGGAAGCTTCTCCTGGATCAGCGCGATCACCACACGGATAATGATATCCGCATCATATCTTTTCAGAAAAAAGAAATCCCGGCTCTTGTTATTGATGGTCACCTGCTCGCCCCGGTTGATCTTATGGGCATTCACCACAATATCACTTTCGGATGCCTGGCGGAAAATCTTTTTCAACTCTACTACCGGAAAACAGCCGCTGCGGATAATATCCCTCAGAACATTTCCCGGGCCTACACTGGGAAGCTGATTTTCATCACCTACCAGGATCAGTCTGGTCCCTGCAGTCACTGCAAGAAGCAATGAATGCATCAGTGCGATATCTACCATGGACATCTCATCAATGATGATCACATCCGCTTCCAGCGGATTCTCCGAATTCCTGTCAAAATGAACTGCACGGCCTTCCTGCTCTTCCTCCGGCATTCCATTCAGCTCCAGAAGTCTGTGGATCGTCTGAGCCTCGTATCCGGTAGCCTCTGTCATTCGCTTGGCTGCACGGCCGGTGGGAGCTGCAAGCCGCAGCTCAGCGCCTTCCTCTTCAAAATAACGGATAATCGCATTGATCGTTGTAGTCTTTCCGGTTCCCGGCCCGCCGGTCAGAATGAACAGACCATGACTGGCAGCTGCCGCCACTGCCTGTTTCTGCATTTCATCTAACCGGGTTCCTGTCTCCTTTTCGATCCTGTTGATCCGTTTCTCCATCATCTCCTCATCTTCCGGGCAGAGGATGTTCAGCTCACAGAGCATTCTGGCTGAATTCAGCTCAAGATAATAATATCGTGTGGGATAGACAACTGCACCGTCTTCTGTTTCTTTCAGGATCAGTTTCCGGTCTACTACCATATCCATGAGATGTTTTTCCATGTAGGAGGAATCTACTCCCAAAAGTCCGGATGCCCTGGAAAAAAGTTCCTCCTTCGGGAGATAGATATGGCCTTCTCCTGAAGCCTGTAGGAGAGTATACAACATTCCGCTTCTTATCCTGTAATCTGAATCTGTATGGATCCCGATCCGGGAAGCGATCTCATCTGCGATACGGAATCCCACACCACTGATATCCTCTGCAAGGCGATACGGATTCTCCTGCAGGACTCCATATACAGTCTGCCCATATTTCTGATAGATCTTTGCGCCGAGATTCAGTGATATCCCGTATTTCTGGAGAAAGATCATAGCGCGGCGCATATCTGCTTTCTCCGTCATCTGTTCTGCGATCTCCATGGCCTTTTTTTCACTGATTCCCTTGATCTCAGCCAGCCGCTCCGGCTCTTCCTCTACAATACGCATAGTATCATCGCCGAAACGACGTACGATCCTGGCTGCCAGTGCCGCTCCGATCCCCTTGATCGCGCCGGAACCCAGGTAGCGTTCCATGGCCAATGCATCCTCCGGCATTTTTTCCACGTAGGAGGATATCTGAAACTGCTTGCCATACACCGGATGCGTTGTATAATTTCCGGAAGCTTCAATGGCAGCCCCCTGGGTAATCGCAGGAAATGTTCCCACACAGGTCAGTTCCTGTTCCTCTTCCATCCCTTTCAGTACCATGACCGTATATCCATTATCTTCATTCCGGAAGATCACATGATCTATATATCCTGTAACTGTCTCACTCATTTTCTTCTCCATCTGTAAACCTCTGATAACAGCAAAAGGCACTGCAGCTGCAGCGCCTTATCTGTATGAGTTTCCTGCGGCAGTCTCTTCTCTGACCCTGTGCCGTCCGGACGCCTCATAACGGTTTACATCCTTGACATGATTTCCGCATATTTTCCTGTTCCTGCAGCCACTACAAGCATTGCATCCTGTACAGTCAGTGTGCTGACTCCTGTTTTCTGCTCGATCAATGCATCCATTCCATGCAGCATGGCACCTCCGCCTGTAAGAACGATTCCTCGATCCATGATATCTGCCGCCAGCTCCGGCGGTGTTTTTTCAAGAACACCATGTACAGTCTCCACAATCTGCCCGGTCGTTTCCCGCAAAGCGGTCCGGATCTCCTCAGAAGTCAGTGTTGCCACCTTCGGAAGTCCTGTGATGATATTTCTGCCCTTGACCTCCATCGTGCGAAGATCCGCTTCTTCACTGGCTGTTCCGATCTTGATCTTGATATTCTCCGCTGCATCCTCCCCGATAAAGAGGCTGTGCTTCTCACGTACATAATTCATGATCGCATGATCAAAATTATCTCCTGCAACCTTCACAGATGCGGAAACAACCACACCTCCTACGGATACGACCGCAACATCCGTGGTCCCTGCACCGATGTCCACGATCAGATTGCCAAATGGCTTGGTAATGTCTACACCTGCCCCGATAGCAGCAGCAATGGGCTCATCCACAAGAAAAACTTCCCTGGCCCCTGACTGATAAGCAGCTTCCTCAACTGCCTTGCGCTCGATCTCCGTGATCCCGCTCGGAACACTGATGCTGACTCTCGGTTTCCGGAACGCTCTCCGTCCCATAGCCTGTGAAATAAAATATTTCAGCATCTTTTCCATTACATTATAATCTACGATCACACCTCTTCGGATTGGCCAGATCACTTCCATATTGGAAGTCAGATGGCTTGCCATCTGTCTGGCTTCCTCACCAATTGCTCTGATCTTCTCTGTATCTTTATCATAAACAACCACAGAGGGCTCTCTTAAAACGATTCCCTTGCCTGTGGAAAATACCAGACTGTTTCTGGTTCCCAGATCGATTCCAATATCCTTTGCCGGCATAAATCCTCCCGCCTGCGTCATACACATTCATATGCTGACGCATTTCTGACTTATTCTGTTCCGGTCTGTGCCGAAACGTTCCCGCACTTCATTATATACAAAACCACAGAAATTGAAAAGAACTTTTACCGGTTATTTCTGTTCCAGATATTTTTTCACATATTTACCGGTGTAGGAAACCGGATTCTCTGCTACTTCCTCCGGAGTTCCTCTGGCAATTACCGTTCCGCCTCTGTCACCGCCTTCCGGTCCGATATCAATAATATGATCCGCCGTCTTGATCACATCCAGATTGTGCTCAATGACCACAACGGTGTTTCCTCCTTCAGACAGACGGCGCAGGATCTCGATCAGCTTGTGGACATCCGCAAAGTGCAGTCCTGTGGTAGGCTCATCCAGGATATAGATCGTCTTTCCGGTACTGCGCTTGCTGAGTTCTGTGGCAAGCTTGATACGCTGTGCTTCTCCTCCGGAAAGAGTGGTGGAGGGCTGACCCAGACGGATATAGGAAAGCCCTACATCATACAAGGTCTCGATCTTTCTCCGGATCGACGGTACATTCTCAAAAAATGTCAGTGCTTCTTCCACAGTCATATTCAATACATCATAAATGCTCTTGCCCTTATACTTCACTTCCAAAGTCTCACGATTGTAGCGTTTGCCCTTGCAGACTTCGCAAGGCACATATACATCCGGAAGAAAATGCATCTCGATCTTGATGATTCCGTCACCGCTGCAGGCCTCGCACCGTCCGCCCTTGACATTAAAACTGAAACGGCCTTTCTTGTAGCCTTTGCCTTGGCATCTGCGGTGGCTGCAAAAAGATCACGGATCTGGTCAAAAACTCCGGTATATGTGGCAGGATTGGAACGAGGAGTTCTTCCGATCGGGGACTGGTCGATATTGATCACCTTATCCAGCTGATCGATACCCAGGATGTCATCATGTTTCCCGGGGATCACTCTGGCACGGTTCAGGTCTCTGGAAAGTCTCTTGTACAAGATTTCATTGATCAGAGAACTCTTACCGGAGCCGGAAACACCTGTGATACAGGTCATCACTCCCAGAGGAATATCTACGTCGATATGCTTCAGGTTGTTCTCTGCCGCACCCTTTATATGAAGAAATCCGGTTGGTTCCTTCCTCACTTCCGGTACCGGGATCTTCAGTCTTCCACTTAAATAAGCTCCTGTCACAGACTCCTCATTTTTCATCAGATCCTCAGCTGTCCCCATTGCGACCAGTTGTCCGCCATGTTCTCCGGCTCCGGGGCCGATATCGATGACACAGTCTGCCGCACGCATGGTATCTTCATCATGCTCCACCACGATCAGACTGTTGCCAAGATCACGGAGACGCATCAGTGCCCCCAGAAGCTTGTCATTATCTCTCTGGTGAAGCCCGATACTCGGCTCATCCAGGATATATGCAACCCCCACAAGCCCGGATCCGATCTGTGTGGCAAGACGGATCCTCTGAGCCTCTCCGCCGGAAAGGGTTCCGGTAGCTCTTCCAAGTGAAAGATACTCCAGGCCAACCTCTGCCAGAAATCCAACCCTGGCGCGGATTTCCTTCAGGATCTGCCTTCCAATAAGCTCCTGCTGCTTTGAAAGCTTCAGATCACGGAGAAAGCCCTGCAGCTTCTGTACCGGCATATTGGTCACTTCATAAATATTCTTATCCGCCACGGTCACTGCCAGTGACTCCTTCTTCAGCCTCTGTCCCTTACATGTGGTGCACGGAGTAATCCGCATAAAGCTCTCGTATTCCTGCTTCATGGCCTCGGAACCGGTTTCACGGTATCTCTGCTCCACATTGCGGATCAGTCCCGGGAACGCCACATCGTAAACGCCCTCTCCCCGCTGTCCTTTATAATAAACCTTCACAGAATGACCGCCGGTACCATGATGAGGATATCCTGGACCTTCTTCGGATACTCGCAGAAAGGTGTATCCAGAGAAAATGCATATTCCCTTGCCAGGCATCCAGGATTGCTCTGGAAAAGCTTCCCTGCGTGGTACAGGACTGCCATCCGAGAACAGCGATAGCCCCTTCATTGATACTCCGTTTCTTATCCGGGATCATCAGATCGATATCAAATTCCATCTTATATCCAAGACCCAGACACTGCGGGCAGGCACCAAACGGATTATTAAAGGAAAAGCTCCTTGGTTCGATCTCATCAATGCTGATGCCGCAATCCGGACAGGAAAAACTCTGACTGAAATTCAGAAGCTTCCCGTCCATAGTGTCTACTACCAGCAGACCATCCGCCAGATCCAGCACGGTTTCAATGGAATCGGAAAGACGCTTCTCTATTCCCGGTTTCACAATAAGTCGATCCACAACGATCTCAATGTTATGTTTGATATTCTTATCCAGCTTAATCTCCTCAGAAAGCTCATAGAGATTTCCGTCGATCTGCACTCTCACATATCCGCTTCTTCTGGCTGATCCAGAAGTTTAACATGGGTTCCCTTGCGGCCCCGCACTACCGGTGCAAGAAGCTGGATCTTCTGGCGTTCCGGAAGCGTCATGATCTGATCCACCATCTGATCTACCGTCTGTTTGCGGATTTCCCTTCCACATTTGGGACAGTGCGGGATTCCCACACGGGCATACAGAAGTCGGAAATAATCGTAGATCTCCGTTACCGTACCTACTGTAGAACGGGGATTCCGGTTCGTTGACTTCTGATCAATGGAGATTGCCGGCGGAAGGCCCTCGATACTCTCCACATCCGGTTTCTCCATCTGTCCCAGGAACTGCCTCGCATAGGAAGAAAGTGACTCCATATAACGTCTCTGTCCCTCTGCATAAATGGTATCAAATGCAAGAGATGACTTACCGGAGCCGCTGAGTCCGGTAAGTACCACAAACTGGTCTCTGGGAATATCGACGCTAAAATTCTTAAGATTATTCTCATTGGCTCCGCGTATCCTGATAAAACGCTTCTTATCGTTTGCTTCTGCTGACATGAAAGCCTCCTACTCTGTCCGGTCATAAAAAATACTCCGGTATTCTTCTCAACAGCAGAATCTACCTCTCTTATTCCGCTGTAAAACTTCTGATTTTTTATCAGTATACTGCCAGAACATCCGTTCGTCAAGGTGAAAAAATCGACAAATTTTTCTACAGCAGAAAATCCGCCATCACTCCATTGCTCACATGGATTCCCTTTCTCGAAAGATATATCCTGTCTCCTTTTTGTTCCAGCATTCCGATCTCCAGATGTTTTTTCAGGACCTCTCCGTAAACGTTTTCCATATTTTTTCCGAAATATTCCGCAAACGCTTCCATTGAAACGCCCTCTGTCATCCGAAGCCCCAGAAACATAAACTCAGCCATCTCATCTGCCTCTGTAAGGCTTTCCATATTCTGGCGGATCTTATCCGGAAACGCACTGTTTCCAATATATTCCTTCATATCCGCAGTATTGGAAAAACGCATATGATCCAGAAGTGAAGACGCCCCAAGTCCCAGTCCCAGATAATCGATCCTCTGCCAGTATCCCTTATTATGACGGCATTCCCGTCCGCCTTTCGCATAATTGGAGATCTCGTACTGATGAAACCCATATTCCTCCAGGATCCCTGCCGTATTCTCATACATACGGTACTCCGTATCCTCATCCGGCAATTGCAGCTTTCTCTCCCCGAAAGGAGTGCCTTCCTCAATGATCAGACTGTAGGCGGAAATATGTTCCGGCGAAAGCCCTGCCACCGTGCGGAGATTTTTTTCCCAGTCAGCATAGGTCTGTTCCGGAATGGCACTCATCAGATCGATATTGATGTTGGAAAAGCCTGCATCCCTTGCCATAAAAAAGCTCTCCTGAAACTCTTCCCACGTATGGATCCTTCCAAGGATCTTTAATTCCCGATTCTGCGGGGACTGAAGTCCCAGACTCAGTCGGTTGATCCCGTGTTCCAGATATATTTGAAGTTTTTCTTTATATAAAGTCCCCGGATTTGCTTCGATGGTGATCTCAGCATCCGGGGCCACAAAAAACTTATTTCTGATCTGATCCAGCATCTCTCCAACAAGAGACGGATCCGGCACGGAAGGTGTTCCTCCGCCGATAAAAACTGTGGTGATCTCCCTTTCCGAAAAATCCGGAACAGCGGCGATCTCCCTTTCCAGAGCCTGGAAATATTCACGCTGCCTCTCTTTTCCGGCAGGTCCGGAAAGGAAATCACAGTAATCACATTTTTTCACACAAAACGGAATATGGATATAGAGCTCCAGCGGTTTTTTCGCCTCATTCTCCATCCATGGCTCCTTCCTCTCCACCACTACCTGATGTATCATTATCCTCATCGGAGCTTGTATCTTCACCGGCACTATCCGCATTATCCGTGCTTCCATCCGAAGCAGCCGGTGTCGGTGTCACGCCATCGATCCCCAATGCCTCACTGCCGTTTTCTGCCAGGTACTCATTGACCATTGTCAGATTTCCATTGCTCGTCACTGCATCCGGATCTACGGTTTTCGGATCAGGAGTGGCAGTCGGTTCCGGCGCTGTACTGATTTGATCACACTTTCCTCTTCTGCATTTTTCTTCTTTGAACCACATCCGGTAAGCAGAGCTCCTGTTATAGCCAGAAGTCCTGCTGCCAGAAACAGTTTTTTTATATTTTTTTTCAAAAAGTCATCTCCTATTTATCATCCAGCTTCAGGACACTCATAAATGCCTTCTGCGGGATCTCCACGTTACCTACCTGACGCATACGTTTCTTACCTTCCTTCTGTTTTTCCAGAAGCTTCTTCTTACGGGAGATATCTCCACCGTAACACTTGGCAAGTACGTCTTTACGCATGGCTCTTACCGTCTCTCTGGCAATGACCTTGCTTCCGATAGCTGCCTGGATCGGGATCTCAAAGAGCTGTCTCGGGATCTCGTCTTTCAGCTTCTCACACATCTTTCTTCCACGCTCGTAAGCAGTATCTGCATGCACGATAAAGGAAAGAGCATCCACTTCTTCTTTATTCACAAGGATATCCAGCTTTACAAGCTCACTTCTCTCATATCCGTCCAGTTCGTAATCCAGGGATGCATAACCTCTGGAACGTGATTTCAGTGCATCAAAGAAATCATAAATGATCTCGTTCAGCGGCAGTCTGTATTTCAGGAGTGCACGGGTTTCTTCCATATATTCCATGCCTTCATACTGACCACGTCTCTCCTGGCAGAGATCCATGATCGCACCAATGAACTCTGTGGTTACCATGATCTCCGCCTTCACCATAGGCTCTTCCATGTATTCGATCTCTGAAGGATCCGGAAGGTTGGTGGGATTGGTCAGCTCGATGATCTCACCATTGGTTTTATAGACCTTATAGATAACACTCGGTGCTGTAGTTACAAGATCCAGGTTATACTCTCTCTCCAGACGCTCCTGGATGATCTCCAGATGAAGAAGTCCCAGGAAGCCGCAGCGGAAACCAAATCCAAGGGCGACCGATGTCTCCGGTTCATAATAAAGGGAAGCATCGTTGAGCTGAAGCTTCTCCAGCGCGTCACGGAGATCGCCGTACTTGGCACCATCTGCCGGATAAAGGCCACAATAAACCATAGGGTTTACCTTCTTATATCCCGGAAGTGCCTCTGCACAGGGGTTGTCCGCATCCGTTACCGTATCACCCACGCGGGTATCACGGACATTCTTGATGCTGGCTGTGATATATCCGACCATACCTGCTGTCAGCTCGTCACACGGGATAAACTGACCCGCTCCAAAATATCCAACCTCCACAACCTCCGTGGTGAATCCGGTCGCCATCATATGGATCCTCGTGCCCTTTTTCACACGTCCGTCCTTCACTCTGCAAAATACGATAACACCCTTATAAGGGTCATAAACAGAGTCGAAGATCAAAGCCTTCAGAGGTGCATCCACATCCCCCGCCGGCGCCGGGACCTTATTGACGATCTGCTCCAGGACCTGGTCTACATTCAGTCCTGTTTTTGCGGAAATCTGCGGTGCATCCTGCGCTTCAATTCCGATCACATCCTCGATCTCATTGATAACACGCTCCGGATCCGCACTTGGAAGGTCGATCTTGTTGATCACCGGAACCACATCCAGATCATGGTCCAGTGCCATATATACATTGGCAAGTGTCTGAGCTTCGATTCCCTGTGCTGCATCCACAACAAGGATCGCTCCGTCACAGGCAGCAAGGCTTCGGGAAACTTCATAGTTAAAGTCCACATGTCCCGGGGTATCGATCAGGTTAAAAATATACTCATTTCCGTCCTTGGCTTTGTATACAATACGAACCGCCTGGGATTTGATGGTGATCCCTCGTTCTCTCTCAAGGTCCATGTTATCCAGAACCTGGGCCTGCATTTCCCTCTCGGTAAGAAGTCCCGTCATCTCGATGATACGGTCCGCAAGTGTTGACTTGCCATGGTCGATATGTGCAATGATACAAAAATTCCGAATTTTACTCTGGTCTATCATTCAGGAAGTCCTCCTTAAATTTCTCTCGTATAAAGCGTTCAGAACGCATATTTTTCCATTACTGCTCTTTATCATACCATATTTCAGTCTTCTTTGTCACTGCCTTTCAGAACTCTGTTTAAGATATCTGCAAAAGGTTCCATTGCATTTCGGACTTCCTCCACTGTATTAGTCTGCGCACCGGCTTCCAGAAGCAGCGCCCTTGGTCTTAAATGGAGGTTGTAACGAGACCCGCCAGATAAATTCCTCTGTAAAACTGCGGATAGTACTGCGCTGCCTGGTATTCCAGCTGGAAAGAAAATGCCAGATTATCTTCTATGTAAGGGTTTGGAAGATAACTCACTGCCCCCTGATTGACCGTATAGCTCAGCCCGTTATAAAAAAGAATCTGAGCTGTTTGTTTTCCATTGATCTCCGTTACCAGATGACGGTCATCCGGCACTCCGTCCCGGTGAAGATCAATAACTACCTCCACTGTGGGATTTTCCTCCAGAACTTTTTCTATGGAAGAACGCGCATAGTCGTAAGCTTTGCTCCGATCCAGCTCCCCGCCCATGATATCAAAAGCATCCGTTACATGGATCACCTTGTAGCCGTAATTTTTTTCCAGAATATCTGTGAGATAATTTCCCACTCCCACTATGGTATCTTCCGTTTCACCTTCCTTGAATCGGAAAAGTCTCCTGGGAATGGGTGTGGTAGATCAGAATCTGGGGTACAGATGAATCCTGTTTAATGGACATATCTTCTTCCAGGAATCTTGTCCCGCTGATCTGCCGTGGCGATGCCCGCTGCCCGGGCAACGTGAGGATACAGCGCGGCCGCATCCGTACCGTCCGCCGCCGCCTGATTGATCGTGACGGATACCATGACATCGCTCACTGTGCCCGAGAGGTGCTCCACCTGCTGATTCGTCTCATCCACCAGGTATTTTTTATCTCCGGAGACGTGGACGATCTGGCCTTCTCCATCCGCCTCCCCGTCCTCGTTCACATACTGGTTCAGATCAGCATTGGTGCTCGTACCAGCACACCTCCGGCCGTGTCGCCGCCGGGAAGGAGGATGTCCCCCTCATAGATCTTCTCCCCGATGATACCCTCACCGCCGGTACTGCCGTCATTGGCCCAGTCCTCCAGATTGTAATCGGTGGAGTCCGTATAGCTGCGGTCCAGATCCACAATGCTGTTGACACTGACTTTGACGTTCTCCGTACCGTAAATCGGTGTGAGTACCTGTAGCACGCTGGTGCGGATTTTATTGTTGATCTGCTCCTCCAACTGAAGCTTCAGCGTGGACAAATCCTGGATATCCGTAAAGGTATCCCCCGCAGAATAGGTGTTCCCGTAAGAGTCTGTGATGGTGACATTGTCAATTTCCAGTCCCTGAACGGAGTGGCTGACAAAATTGCGGATGCCCTGCACCTGCTTTTGAGTGAGCTCTGCTCCGTCCCGCATGGTCACAAAAACGGCGGCGCTGGCATCATACTTGTTTTCGCTGTCCAGAATGAAGGTGTTGTCCTCCCCCCGGCGTGATATCCACGACGGCCTCCTGGACCCGTCAAAGCAACGAACCACCGCCGCAATGCGATCCTGGAGCTCATAGAGCTCCAACTGCTCCCGTTCTCCCTCCGTGGTCAGCTCCCCACATGATCCAAATACATGGAGTAGGCGAAGCCGGACTTGGGGTAGCCCTGCTGGGCCAACGCCGCCTTGAGCCGTACCTCCTGCTCCGCCGGCACCAGAATTGTATCGCTTCCCTCAATCCGGTAATCGGCCATTCCCTGCTCGGACAGATAGGACACAATTTCATTTAATTCCGTCTGATTGAGCCGGTGAACAGGGTCGGTATAGGGCTGGTTCATCTGCATCGCCAATACGACTGCAACGACAGCC
>ENA-OQLB01000514-OQLB01000514.1-human-gut-metagenome-genome-assembly--contig:-NODE-514-length-21565-cov-2.278384_pt1 | contig 21565 bp, 28 predicted proteins | sample MGYA00242656_ERZ504813 | MGnify/ENA primary metagenome ERZ504813 (study PRJEB26092, sample SAMD00036388) | human gut metagenome | host: Homo sapiens | study: EMG produced TPA metagenomics assembly of... | reverse complement strand
TTCCTTTTTTTGCAGGAGCATTCTTTACGTCTTTCAAAAGGCGGTCCACATAATCCTCTTCTTCTTTTGTGCCAAGCAAAAGATTGTTGGTCATTCCCACATAAAGAGGCGTAACCAGATCTGCCGGAACATATTTATCTGCACTTTCTTTCTCATACTGTGCAAACTTCTCCAGTGTCCGTTTGCTTCTTCTCAGCCGTTCTGTTAATGCCTCGTCTGTAACCTTTTTACCCGTACATTTTTCTATAAACTCTTTCAGCTTCCGAAGCTGGTCTGCCACATACTGTACATTGTCCTCATTCTGCTGCATCGGGACATCAATTGCAAAGATTGGCACTTCATACATTTTCGCCAACTTTTTAAACGTCAGAAGGTTTGCATCACAGGTCAGGTTCGTGTACACAATGCACTTTGGTTTCGGAAGCACTTTCTTCTGTGCCGCCCCGATAAATGTCTTATGATAACTGCAAAGTGTCTCAGAAATTCCTGTATTTTCTGCCTGCTGTAAAAATGCTCTTTCTGCCTTTGATGCAGAAAGATAACAGGAAAATCCTTCCACATTATACGGATGGATTCCTGCCTCCTGCAACAGTTCGCAAGGAGTAAAGATGCTGACTATTGCACTCTCCTGTGGTTTTTCCAAAGGCATAAGCATCGTATCCATCATAAGTCTGGCAAGATACCGGTCTGCTGGCATCAGTCTTTTGTCCGGGGCAAACCGGAACTTCAGATTCTGTGCCTTCCATCCGGTCTTTAAAAGCCATCTGGCTCTGTCCGGATCCTCATTACTCCATTTTTCTATATAATTTCCATATGTTTCTATGATCTTCATGTTCTCATCCTCGTCTTACCCTGTTGTCTGTTTCCATTTTTCTTCCTTATTCAAAGTATAAAAAACATTTAACATCATACTCTTCTTTTTTATAAAATGCAAATATACAGCAGCAATTTTCCGCAAATCTGCTGCTGTATATAGATATCAACGTATACTACCTTGTATTTTTTTGTTTTCTTTTTCCCGTACAAGCACTAACACGAATCCGGCTATTCCAATCAGTGACAATACTTTTCCTGTTGTTGTTCCCGGTGCATGATAGATGATCTTCACTTCATGGTTACCACTTTCGATCTTACACCCCAGAAATGCCGTATTTACTTTTTGTATCTCTGTTTCTTTTCCGTCAATATAAATCTTAAAATGTTTATCATAAGGGATGGACGTAATAAACCATCCATCTTTCTTTACACGAATTGTCCCCTGGATCACGTTATCTTCTGTCTGCTTTTTGTCCACCTGGATTTCTGACTGATATAACAATTCTGACCGTTCCGGCAGACTGCGAGATATGCCTGTACATGCCTTAATCGATATTTCCCTTTGCCAAATGTCACAGAAATATTATCTTCTCCATCCTTTAACGGCACTGCATAGATAAATATCTTATTTTCATTATAATATACATGATCTTTCGCGCTTAATTTGTTACGGATTCCGTTGATCCAGACTGCTACATCCTTATTCGGATGTGCGTTGTCTACCCGTAATTTCAGAAAAAGAACCCGATTCTTCTGTTTTTTTCCCTGTGCCGTTTCCATGCCACACTGTCCTTGTTGCGTTGTTTTCTGCTGTAGCTGTTGGATGGAAAATGTTGTCTTTTTCATCTTCTTTGCATGAATTCTCCAACCATCTTGAGTATCAGCCTTTTTCATGCTAACAGGCTTATAAGCTGTCATTATGTTCTGGTCTGAAGATTCCGTATGTTCTCCAACAACTGCATATTCCAAAAATACCGTCTGATTATATGGAAATGCAAGTTTCTTATATTCCTCTTCCGTCATCACACGATCTGTTGCATACATGACCGGTGCTGCGTCTTTATTCTGATATATACCGGTTGTGCCGCATTTCTTAACCAGAGTATATCCTGGCACATCCGAATCTGATACGATATACCGCACTCCCATCATCCGTTGAAATACCGGATTTTTCGAAACAGACTGCATCATCCATTGCGGAACGGTTCTTCCAGTCTAAATGTCTTCTGACGGAATGTCTGATAGTCCGGATTGTATGCCGATGAATAGATGGAAGTAATATTCTGATCCACATCCCAGATCCGGTTTAAATCTGCTGCATTTTCATCATCACTTCCCATCTGTTCTGTACGGTAATATCCATCATCATCTTTCAATGCTTCTTTTACCGCCTGTCTATTCTGTTCTCCCACAACATCCCGGTACAATTTGCGGCTGACATATCTGTCCGGATTCATCTGATAAAAAAGTGTTCATCGTGACTGCCAGACATATCACCGACGGCAGAGCCAGCATCAGAATCTCTTTCGCCTCTTTGTGGTATCTCTTCATCACACAATACAGCACGTAACAGATCAGAAACAGAATACTTTCTGCAAGCAGGACTTTCCATATACTTTTCCCTATGCCTTTCGAAACAACTGATTCCTTGCTATATAAACGAATATCGTTGTGATGATATATGGAACGATTCCTGCAATAAAAGACAGTTCTCTTTTTCTGCACTTTTCCAGATAAATGGAAATCAGATAACAAAGCAATGGCAGCAACGGAATAAAGACTTTATCCCTGATATATAGTCCGCCATTCAATAAGTAAGCAAATACCGGAATCGCAAGTACGATCACACATCCATATGTGAGTACCTTTTCATATACTTTCCGATACAACAATCCCGTGAGCAGAACTGTGATCACCAGTGTCGTAAGTCCGATTCCATAGATACTGTAAGCAAATCGTTCTACTGTGATCTGCGGAATAATAAAGGAAGCAAGCGATATATTCTGTCCTTTACTTCTCCCTCCTGTCAGCGCAAGTGCCGTTGGTACCAGAAAGAAACTGCCCATAAGTACTGCCAGAAGCATTGGTCGCACGAAACACAATCCATCTATCAAAAAAAGTGCTGACCGTAACCCTGCATTCTTCTCTTTGTTCAAAATACCGGTGCAGGCCATAAAGAACCAATGCCAGCATTCCACCAATACTGAAATAAAAACTGGTCATGATCATCAGAAATACACTGATTGTAAAAAGGCCACTTTTTTTCTTGCTCAAAATACCGGTCCACACCTATGAATGCCAGACATAAGAACGGCATATAATCCACAAACATGATCTGCCCGCTGTACTGACCGATCATCGGTCCTGCCAGCAGGAACATCAGTGACAGGATAAAAGCAGTGCCTGCATCCGTCTTTCTGCTTTTCAGCCAGTAATAAAACAGCAGTACCGAAGCAGTCAGACCTGTTATGCTGACCGCCATGATGTAATCCGACATTTTCACAAACGGAAGCAGATACGACGCAGAATCAACGGACTATATAGTCCGTAATAAGCAAAATGATAAATATTCTGGCCGCCGCCCAGATTCGCCGCAAATTCGGGAAATAACTTTCCGGTTGCATAAAACTGCTGCCGGAAATAATCCGGCAGCACACTATGCTGACTGAGCCAGTCTACCTTTGCTCCAAAGATTCCATATCTGCCCACAAACATCCGGCAAAAAAAGAGTGTTAAGCCTGTAAGCAGCAGGTAAGGAATGTATCTCTTAACCTTGTCCATAACTCTTCCTCCGCAGATTTTGTGATAATGGCATCATCATGATCCGCTGTTCTTCTTTACTGGAATCCTTTAACAGGTATACAGGCCGGTTCTTTACTTCCAGGTATGTCTTGGCAAGATACTGTCCCAGAATTCCGGTACACAGAAGCTGTACACCACCCACGCCAAACAAGATACAAACCATCGATGGCCATCCGGCCACCGGATCTCCCCAGATTAATGTACGGACTACGATCGCAACAATCATCAGGAATGATAATCCGCAGAACAAAACTCCCATATACGCTGCAATCGACAGCGGAACTACAGAAAATCCCGTGATTCCCTCCAACGAGTAAATGAATAATTTCTTTACATTCCATTTTGTTTCTCCGGCAGATCTTTCAATATTCTCATATTCCAGCCATTTGGTGCGGAACCCGACCCATCCGAAAATTCCTTTGGAAAAGCGGTTATATTCACTCATTTCCAGTACCGCATCTACCATCTTACGATTCATAAGGCGGTAATCCCTGGCGCCGCTTACAATCTCTGTCCTGGAAATCTTATTGATCACGTTGTAAAACTCTTTAGATAAGAATGAACGGATCTTTGGTTCACCTTTTCTGGTCGAACGTCTGGTAGCTACACTGTCATACGCTTCTTCCTTCAATATCCGGTACATTTCCGGCAGAAGTGACGGCGGATCTTGAAGATCCACATCCATGATCGCAGCATAATTGCCACCTGCATTCTGAAGTCCTGCATAGATCGCAGCTTCTTTTCCAAAGTTTCTCGAAAAGGAAAGATACTGACATCTTCCGTCCTTTCTGTGTAATTCTTTCATAATCTCATATGTTCTGTCGGATGATCCGTCATCTACAAATATCAATTCAAAATCGGACTGTTTCTTCATGATGTCCATGACTTTTTTCATTTCGTCATAATAGATTGGCAATGCGTCTTCTTCATTGAAGCACGGATGATAATACTGATCTTGTCCATAACACTAAGCCTCCTCATCTTTTTCTTGATGCTATTGTAGGCTTCGTTTCTTAAAGACATACGCAAATAATTCTTAAGATTTCTTAAAAACTTCTGTCATTCTTTAAAATATAAGTTCTATCTTTGTACCTTCACCCAGTTTACTGTCTACATGGATCTTCGCCCCATGAAGCATTGCTCCATGCTTTACGATAGACAGTCCAAGACCTGTTCCACCTGTTTCTTTAGAATGGCTTTTGTCTACACGGTAGAAACGTTCGAAAATGCGATCCGTCTCATTCTCCGGGATTCCGATTCCGGTATCTGTAACGCAGACTTTCTTTCCCTGCAGGGTATTGCCTACCCAGACAGTTAATTTTCCGCCTTCTTTGTTATACTTGATCGCATTTTCACAGATATTGTAGATCATCTCGTCCAGAATCTGGCGGATTCCCACATACTCAACCGATTCTCCCGTCACCTCTACATGCACTTTCCGCTTCGCTGCCTGTGGTGAAAGTCTGGTCAGAATCTCCCTTGTCAGCTTATAGAGATCTACGTCTTCTTTTTCCAGCTGCACATTACCCTCATCCAGTTTTGATAACTTGATGATATCTTCTACCAACGTGATCAGACGCCTTGCTTCATTATAAATTCTTTCCGCAAAACCTTTCATATCTTCCGGCTTTACCAGTCCGCTTTTCATGATTTCTGCGTAACCCGAAATTGATGTAAGCGGTGTCTTCAGTTCGTGGGATACATTTGCCGAAAATTCTTTTCTCATATTGGCAACCGCATCTTTTTCTTTATTCTGCTTGTCGATACTCTGTAAAAGAGGTGTTAATTCTTCGTACACGTCATTCTCCAATGGATTCTCAAGATCCAGTCTGTTGATTGGGCGGATCAGTCTCGTTACCTGCCATTTTACAAGGATTCCTGCAAATGCCAGCATGATCAGTGCGATCAGCCCCATTGCCGGGAATACCTTCATTGCTGTCCGGAATGCAGTATCTACCGTCTTTGATACACGCAGGATATCTCCGTTTTCCAATTTCACTGCATAATAGAACATCTCTTTATTCAATGTATTTGATTCACGGATATCCTGACCACTTCCGTTTTTCAGCGCAGCTTTTACTTCCGGCCGGTTCTTGTGGTTCTGAAGGGTTACATCATCTTCTTTTGAGTCATATTTCACATTACCATCGGATCGATCAGGGTAATTCTCGTGTCCACATGCACGTTATCCATCGTCTTCAGATAAGACTCCCCGGAAGTGTCGAGTGCTACGTTAATATAGTCCGCTTCCTGTCTTACTTCCCCTTCCATGATACGGATCGTCTGGCGGTATACAACCAGCGTGGTGATCCCATAAGCTATGAGCATCGTCAGGGTAATGACAAGAATCATACTGCTCTGGATCTTTTTTCTCATACTTTGTTTCATATTATTACCTGCTCATACGGTATCCGACTCCGCGGACCGTCTCAATCTGTTCGCCTGCATCTCCAAGCTTCTGTCTTAAAGTTCTGACATGCACATCCACGGTTCTCGTCTCCCCGTCGAAATCATATCCCCAGATATCTTCCAAAAGCTGGTCTCTGGTAAGGACAATATTCGAATTCTTCATCAGGCGTTTCAATAATTCATACTCTTTCAGTGTCAGGTTCACCACTTCTCCGTGAACGGTCACTTCATGCTTCTTCGGATTCAGCCGGATCTCTCCGATCTCAAATGTATCCTCACTGGATATGCTTCCATTTGCACTGCGTCTTAATACAGCCTTGATACGTGAGATCAACTCCATCATGCCAAATGGTTTTGTAACATAATCATCCGCACCGGCATCCAATCCTTTTACCTTATCGTATTCTGCTCCCTTGGCTGTAACCATGATGACCGGAATCTCTCTCGTTTTCTTAGATGCTTTTAACTTTCTCAAAAGCTCCATTCCGTCTTCTCCCGGCAGCATAATATCAAGCAAAACAAGCTCTGGCGTCTCTAATGCCAGAGCTTCAAGGAATGAACTTCCATCTTCGAATCCGTGCGCCTGAAACCTGTGCTCTCCAGGGTATACACCACCAGTTCCGTATGTTACTGTCATCTTCTACACAAAAAATCATCCTTTTTCTCCTTCTTTATACTACAGAAGCCTTGTGGATTCCTGTGATAGAGAATTCCACCCACTCTGCGATATTTGTTGCATGGTCTGCGATACGTTCCAGATATTTTGCAACCATGATCAGGTCAATTGCCTCTACGCCCTGTGCTCCTTTATTTTCCGCAATAAAGCCAATTAGTGTTGTCTTCACTTCTTCAAAAAGTTCATCCACAACGTCATCATCTTGTATAACTTTTCTGGAAAGTTCAAGGTCTTTTTCCACATATGCATTGACGCTGTCACGCACCATCTTTCCGGCTGCTTCGGACATTTTGATGATCTTTGGAATGTCCTGCGCTTCCGACTTCTCCTCTGTAATGATGATCTCTGCAATATCCGAAGCTGATCGCCGATACGTTCCATATCTGTGATCATTTTCAATGCCGCTGAAATCTGTCTTAAATCTCTTGCCACAGGCTGCTGCTGGAGAAGCAGTTTCAAACAAAGTCTTTCAATATCTGTCTCTGCCTGATCGATCTCTTCATCTGCCTCGATCACCTTCTGTGCCTGTTCCATACTTCCTTCTTTTAATGCTGTTGTTGCTTTTCCGATTGCAACTTCACATAATTCACCCATACGTATAAGCTGCTCATTAAGTAACTCCAGCTGCTGATCAAACCGATTACGCATATCCTAGCCAAACCTCCCTGTGATATAATCTTCCGTTCTCTTATCTGCCGGAATCGAAAATAATTTTTCTGTTTCATTATATTCAATGACTTCTCCCAACAGGAAGAATGCCGTATTATCAGACACACGTACCGCCTGCTGCATATTATGTGTTACCATAACGATAGTATAATCTTTTTTCAGTTCCATCGCAAGGTCTTCTATCTTAGATGTCGAGATAGGATCCAGTGCCGATGTCGGTTCATCCATAAGGAGCACTTCCGGCTGCACCGCCAGTGCTCTTGCAATACAAAGTCTCTGCTGCTGGCCGCCTGACATTCCAAGTGCGCTGGTCTTTAATCTGTCCTTGCATTCATTCCAGATTGCCGCGTCTCTTAAGGATTTTTCTACCAGGTCATCCAGTTTTGCTTTCGAACGGATTCCGTGGGTTCTAGGTCCATATGCAACATTGTCATAAATGCTCATTGGAAATGGATTCGGTTTCTGGAACACCATTCCCACTCTTTTTCTAAGCAGATTCACATCAATATCATGGAAAATATCCTGTCCGTCCAGAAGAATCTGGCCATCGATCCTGCATCCTTCTATAGATCATTCATCCGGTTGATGGATTTCAATAATGTAGACTTTCCACATCCGGATGGTCCGATGAATGCTGTGATCTTATTCGCTTCTATCTCAAGATTCACATTTTTCAGAGCATGGAAATCACCGTAATGAAGTTCCATGTTCTTGATACTTATTTTACTCATGTATGATTCCTTCCTGTTTTTTCTGATTTATCTCTGCACAGCTGCTATGCTTTTGTAATCCGTTTGGCAATCATGCCAGACAGGGTATTAATCACAACTACCAGCACCAACAGTACTACAGCCGTTGCATAAGCCTGATTCATATAAAGACCTTCACTTGACAGATTATACATATGCACTGCCAGAGTTCTTCCTGAACTCAATACATTCTCAGGCACCTTCGCAACAGTACCTGCTGTATAGATCAGTGCTGCTGTCTCTCCGACGATTCGTCCGATCGCCAGGATCACACCGGCAAGGATTCCAGGTATTGCTGATGGAAGCACGATCCGGAATACTGTACGCAATTTTCCTGCGCCAAGTCCGAAGCTTCCTTCCCTGTAAGAATCCGGTACGGATTTCAATGCTTCTTCTGTACTTCTCATGATCAGCGGTAATACCATGATCGCAAGAGTAAACGCTCCTGCCAGAATCGAAAATCCCCATTTACAAGTATTTACAAAGAACAGCATACCAAACAGTCCATATACGATAGATGGAATTCCCTGAAGCGTCTCTGTTGTAAGTCTGATCACTTCTACAAATTTATTACCACGTTTTGCATATTCCACAAGGAAGATCGCTGCAGAGATCCCAAATGGAACTGCGATCAGAAGTGATAACAAGGTCATGATCACTGTGTTGATCAATGCCGGCATCAGCGAGGCATTTTCCGATGTATAATGAAGTGAGAAAATGGATGGTTTCAAATACGGAACACCATGCGCCAGCACATATACGATCAGAAATATAAGTACTGCAAATGTCATAATTGCAGAAAGCATGACAAGAAGCATTACGATCAGTGATCCAGGAGTTCTGGTATATGCTTTTAACTTATCTTTCCATGTTACTTCATTACTACTCATAATTCTTCCCCCTCTTCAAAAGTGCTACACAGAAATTCAGAAGAAGGATAAATACGAAGAGAACTACGCCGGTTGCAATCAGTGCTTCTCTGTGAAGTCCGGATGCATATCCCATCTCAATTACGATATTTGCTGTCAGTGTTCTGACTCCTCTGAAGATTCCTTCCGGCATTCTCGGCTGATTACCAGCACCATGATCACTGCCATCGTCTCTCCGATTGCACGCCCGATTCCAAGAACAATAGCTGCCACTACTCCGGATTTGGCTGCCGGTAACACAACGGTAAAGATTGCTCTTTCATGTGTTCCGCCAAGTGCTACCGCACCTTCATAGTACTGTGTAGGAACTGCTCTAAGCGCAGATTCCGTAAGTCCGATGATCGTTGGTAAGATCATCATTCCCAGAAGAATGGATGCTGTGATCATACTGCTTCCGTTTCCCCCCTGATGAAGTGTTCTTCCGATTTCTCTTACCCACGGTACGAGAACTACAAGACCGAAAAATCCATAGACAACGGATGGGATTCCTGCCAGAAGTTCTGTTGCCATTTTCAGTGGTTTATAGATTACTTTCGGACAGTAGAATGCCATGAATACTGCTGTCAGGATTCCGATCGGTACACCGATGATAATTGCGCCAGCCGTTACATACAGACTTCCAATGATCATCGGAAAGATTCCGTATATGTCATTCTTTGGTTTCCATAATTCACCGGTCAGGAATTCCCCGAATCCGATTTTACTCATTGCAGGAATTCCATTTGCAAACAAGAAAATACAAATGAGTGCAACCGCCAGTACTGAAGCACAGGCGGCAACTGCAAACACTCCCTGCATGAATTTCTCTGTCCATGCTTTTGATTTCATATTATTTCACTACCTCATCCCATGTGGTTGCATCACCAGTGTAAATTGTCTTTACCTGATCACTGCTGAGTTCATCTGTTGTATTGTTTTTATTTACAATAACTGCAATACCGTCTGTAGCAATTACCTGGCTGTCCAGTTTATCTTTTTCTTCATCCTGTAATTCACGTGATGCCATTCCGATATCATAACTTCCGTCGATTGCTGATGTCATACCTGTTGTAGAGTCTGTAGTCTGAAGCTCAATCTCTGCTCCTGTATTAACTTTCTTATATGCCTCGATCAGTTTTTCCATAACCGGTGATACGGAAGAGGATCCGCCGACAACAGCTTTCCCGGATGGCTTGCTTCCCGCATAAGCTTCTGCTGAATCGTCTCCGATATATCCGTTGTCTGAAATCACCTGCTGTCCTTCTTTGCTCATGATATAAGCGATGAAGTCTTTTGCCACTTCATTATCTGCACCTTTCTTTGTTGCAATGTTAAATGGTCTGCAGATTTTATATTTTCCATCTTTGATGTTCTGCTCTGTAGCTTCTTCTCCGTCAATCTTTAAAGCTTTTACTGTATCATTTAATGATCCGAGTGATACATAACCGATTGCATAATCATCTCCGGCTACTGTTGTAAGCATTACAGATGTGCTGTTCGTGATCTGTGCATCATCTGTTGTCATATCAACTTTTTCGCCGTCTTTCTTTTCTTCAATCCCGAAAAGTTCAATGAATGCTCCTCTTGTTCCTGAACCATCTTCTCTTGAAACGATGGTGATATCATTTGAAGAATCCCAGTCGCTGCTCTTACTATCTGCTGAACTGCTGTCTGATGAACTTCCACATCCAACTGCAAGTCCTGCTGTCATTGTTGCTACGGATAAAATTGCAATAAACTTTTTCAATTTCATAATCATACTCTCCTTAGATTCTTGATTTTTCATTCATGATTTATTTTGTCTTTGTCCTTCCTGACAATAGCTATCATAAATGGCGTATGTTAAATCCGAAATCTATTGATTGTTAAATGTATGTAAAGTGTATGCAGGAATTGTTTAGAAATGTAAAGTCAGATTTTTCGTATGTTGGAGAGCTATGAATGCTTTCAAATTGAATTTCTGGTTTTTTCATGCTATAATTCCTCTACAGGACTGTCCGGAAATCTTTTCCTGGATATGTTCTCATTACATATTATAAAACGGGAAATAAATAGAGCTTATATTATTAAAAAAGAAAGAGGATTATAATTCTATGTGGATTGCAGATCAATGGAAAGATTATGAAGTAATAGATTGCAGTAAAGGTGAAAAATTAGAGCGTTGGGGAAAATATACTCTGGTCCGTCCGGATCCTCAGGTAATTTGGGATACTCCGAAGACGGAACGCGGCTGGAAACATATGAACGGTCACTATCACCGCAGTAAGAAAGGCGGCGGAGAATGGGAATTCTTCAGCTCCCGGAACAGTGCAGATTCATTATAAAGAGCTTACATTTAACCTGAAGCCTTTTAGTTTTAAACATACCGGTCTTTTCCGGAACAGGCAACAAACTGGGACTGGTTCTCTGAAAAGATCAGAAATGCCGGAAGACCGGTCAAAGTGCTGAACCTTTTTGCTTACACAGGTGGTGCTACTCTCGCAGCAGCGGCAGCCGGAGCAAGTGTGACACATGTAGATGCATCCAAAGGTATGGTTGCGTGGGCAAAAGAGAATGCAGCTTCTTCCGGACTATCTGACAGACCGATCCGCTGGCTGGTTGATGACTGTGTAAAATTCGTAGAACGTGAGATCCGCCGCGGCAATCACTATGATGCCATCATCATGGATCCTCCGTCATACGGACGTGGACCTAAAGGTGAAATTTGGAAGATCGAAGATGCAATTCATCCGCTGATCAAACTGTGTACACAGATTCTGTCGGATGACCCATTATTCTTCCTGGTCAACTCTTACACAACCGGACTGGCACCGGCTGTTCTGACTTATATGCTTGGAACGGAGCTTAAGAAATGGAACGGACATGTGGATTCACAGGAGATTGGGCTTCCGGTTACGCACTCTGGGTTGGTGCTGCCTTGTGGGGCTTCTGGAAGATGGGAAGCAGTTTAATGTTTAAAGAACTGATCACCCGGGCCTCCATAAAACAGGGGAAGTCTTTCCTGTTCAGATTCCGTCGGTGAGACAAAAGTCACAGAAACAGATGGCCTCTCTTTGCTCTGTTCTGTGACTTTTTTCTTCACTATCATTTAATGAGTCAGATAAAACTCCTCTACATCTTTCCTCTGTGGAATTGCCGGAATTCAGCCTCTTTTTCCCTGCTTCAGATCCTCAACAATTTCATTATACCGTTTTTTATTTAACCGGTAGAAGAATAATACTACAGCCGTAACAATCCACAGAATGCCTGGGATGGTTGTAAATGCATGTTTCATAATACTGATAACCGTATCATTTTGTGTCTGATTTGCCACGTATCCATATTTTCCAAGTAATGCCGCAAGCATTGCTGTACCAATTGCCATTCCTATCTTATTTCCAAGAGAGACAAATGCATACTGGAATCCATCGTTTCGAAGTCCTGTTTTCCATTCTCCGTATTCCACACAGTCCGGAATGATCGCATAAATTGCTGTATTAAATCCAGAGAAAAAGAACTGTGTAACACCTGCCAGAATATAAAATACAACTGCCGAATCTTTTACGTTAAAGAAGTACATTGCCAACATTGAAATACCTGTTAAAAAGGCAAATATAGAAGCTGTTCTCCCTTTATTATTAAGTTTTCGGAATACTGGCTGAAAACATGCAGCACCGATAATGGAAGGAATGATAATGCACATAGAATAAGTGGTATAATAAGATGCATTTCCTTCTACATATGTAAAATAATATAAAATGTCAGCATTTCTTCCATATAATGTAAATCCGAATAAAACTTGTCCGATCAAGCAAGTATATACGGCTTATTCTGCATCACAGCTTTTAACTGTACTTTAATTGATATTTTTTCTTTTTCCGGAATTGTCACCTGCTCCTTCGTCTTCGCAAAGCAGAAGAAATGACATGCTGCAAATATACAACCATAGATAATCGCTACAAATAAATATCCACTCTTTGCACTCTGACTTCCCAGCTTTCCAATCAAAGGACCGTAATAATATTAATAATTCCGATTGCGATCATAGCTGCAACTGAACGTGACGTATTGATTTTTGCCCGTTCATCAATATCCTGTGTCATCGCACCGCAAAGTGTTCCATACGGAATATTTACACACGTATATCCCAGTACAAGCAGACAATATGTAATAACCATATAAATAATCTTTGCCGTATCTGACCAATCCGGATGTGCCCAGAATGTCAACATTAAAAGCACTGCTGTAATGGGTGCCGCAACAAGCAGCCATGGACGATAACGTCCCCATCGCGTTTTTGTCTTATCCGTCAGACCACCGACGATCGGATCGTTAATCGCATCCCAAAATCTTGAAAATAACATCAAAGCTGAAACAGCCGCCATACTGATTCCAAACACATCTGTATAAAATATCATCAAAAAATTACTTACAAACATCCAGCTGAAATTGCATCCGACATCGCCAAATCCGTACGCAATTTTACTGATCAATGGCACTTTCCCATTCTTACACTCGTTTCCCATGGTTCCTCCTTATCAGATTTATGATAAAACTTCTATTCTCTCCTGATCTAATTTTTATTCCTGTACATTAATGATTACTTTCATCGTTGTTTCCCGGTTATCATCAATATACTGATAGGCTTTCAGATAATCCTGGAATGCAAATGTTTTTGAGATCAGTGGTCTTAAATGAACTTTTTCTTCATTTACAAGTCTGATTCCGTCAACATAGTCATCATGTCGGTACATCATCGTACTCTTGATATCCAGTTCATGATCATTTGCCACCGCAAGATCAATCTCTGCCATCCCTGCAAACACTGCAACTAACACGATAATACTTCCTTTTCTTGCATACTTGATTGCCTGTCCCATTGTAATATTATTTCCTGCACAATCGTAAATCACATCGGCTTTATCCGGTCCAAATGCTTCAATCATTGCCTCACCAAAATCTTTTTCTTTTGTATTCACACAGACATCAATTCCACATTCTTTTGCTTTATCCAGACGGAGGTCACTGACATCAGTAATCATAACTTTTGCTGCTCCCATTCCCTTCGCTGCCTGTGCTACAAGATTACCGATCGGTCCTGCCCCAAGTACAGCAATGTTCATTCCTTTCACGTCACCAACCTGCTTTACTCCATGAACTGCAACAGCCAACGGTTCGATCATTGCACCTTCCTCATATGACATTTCTTCTGGGATCGGCGTTACTTTCGATGCATCTACTGCGAAATACTCTGATGCTGTTCCGGTTGTCTGGAATCCCATAACTTTTAATTCCTCACATAAGTTATATTTTCCGTGTCTGCATGGATAACATTTTCCACAATATACCTGTGGCTCAATTGTTACTTTCTGCCCTTCATGAAATGCTGTAACATCTTTTCCAATTTTTACAACTTCACCGGATACTTCATGTCCCTGTGTTACCGGATATGATGTAAATGGATGCTTTCCGTGATATACATGAATATCTGAACCACAAATACCAATATTCATAATCTTTACTAATACCTGATCATCTTTTACCTCCGGAACTGATACTTCTTTGAAAATAATCTCTCCTGGTTTTGTCATTACCTGCTGTAACATAATGTTTTCCTCCTTTAATCTTTTATTTTATCTTTTATTAAATGTTTTATTAAAGTAATTACATTATTGTACATCGATTCTATTTTGTCAATATATGAATGCTTATTTCTGCTTGTTGCACAAGTTTTATCGACTTCTTTTATACATATTTACCAATATCTTTTTACAACTCAAATAATAAGCAGACATTGATATCTCTAAACCTTGCAACTTCTCTTGCATATTATGGTATCTACAACACCTGTCACCGGCAACTTCTTCCGAACGCACGACAATAAAAAAAGAGGTAAATATTCAAAGTCTGCAATCATTACAAACCTTGAATTTCACCTCAGTTTTTTATTCTTATTTATTTTTATACAACATATCTGTTCTATAAATGCTGTATATATTCAGAGAGGAAATGTTTTGCCGCTCCGACAGCTGATGCCTCTCTCTTATAAGAACAATTTTTTAAATAGCGCACATCGTGTTCAAAACCATTATACGCCATCACTTTTTCCCCCAGCGGTATCATATACTCTGATAAATAGCCCCCAACTTCTCCGCCAAGTATGATATCTGTGTCGTATGCCATCCGCAGATTGGAAATCAGAATAGCCAGATTATCCAGATACTGATTCCATTTTTCCACAGCTTTTGTATTTTTCTGTTCCACTTTTTTCATAAATTGTTCCAGTGTCATTTCCTGCTCTTCATCAGTCAATGCACTGGATGCACAATAGGCATCTGCGCATCCTGCTTTTCCACAATAACATTTCTTTCCTCCCGGCACCAGGATTATATGTCCGAATTCTCCTGCTTTCTGATTCTGACCAGTTACGAGTTTCCCATTAATAGAGAATGCACCACCTAATGTATTGTTGAGCGAAAGATACACCGCATCCTGATACTCATGCAGATCTTCTGCCATCATTGCAGCATTTGCATCATTTGCAAAATATACCGGATAAGAAAATGCCTGTTCCAGAAAACTCAGGCTGAAATTATCCACTTGCAGTGTGTGAGATTTCATGACCAGTCTATTCTCCTGATCAATAATACCAGGGATTGAAATTCCAATTCCTAATATTTTTCCCGGTCTTCTACATCTTTCAGTAAGTTTCCACCTGTTCTGCTACTTCTAAGCAATAAGATGTTTCTGTTGAAAATTTTAATCGCATCCGGACTGTCTTTTCTATTTCATACTGCATATTCAGCAACACAATTCCCAGATGATTTGCTGTAATCACTACACCAACTGCATACTTATATGCCGGATTAATCCCTATCCGCTTTGCTTTACGCCCGCCGGTAGATTCATATTCTCCTATCTCGATGACCATATTCCGCTCAATCAGTTCATTTACATTAGAAAGCACCGTCGGCATACTCAAGCTCAGATTCTGCGCCAGTTCTGCTTTTGATGTAATTTTATTATTGATGATATAGTTTACAATTTTAGATTTTGTAATATTCTTTTTTTCATTTCGTCCTGCCATATCAGACCTCTTTTATAAATTATTTTATAAAAGCATCTTAGTCCTTTTTTGTTATTCTGTAAAGAATAAATCTGTTAATAACTCAATTCCATATCTCTATTACATCCGCTAACGAATTACAAACCCGATACGTAAGTTTCCGTATCTCCTCCGTCGGCTGTACAAGATCCGGAACCATAATCACACGCATTCCGGCCTGATGTGCTGACAGGATTCCACCCGGAGCGTCTTCAAAAGCCATACAGTTTTCCGGCTGTATTCCCAGACTTTCACTTGCTTTCTGATATATCTCCGGATCCGGCTTGGCTTTCTTTACCATATCTCCGCAGATCACACTGTCAAAATATGCATCTATTCCGGTTCGGATCAGATTCCTCATGGCATACTCTCTGCTCGAAGATGTCGCTACCGCCATCTTATACCCCTGTGCTTTTCCGTATGCCAGCAGTTCTTTTGCACCGCTTTTCAAAGGAAGACCTTCTTTATCCACGATTTTCCAGAAGTTATCCCGTGTCAGTTCTCCAAACTCTTCGAACGGAAAATCTTCCCTGATATATTTCCGGAATATTCATTCCGACCTGTGCGGTTCATTCCAAGTGTATGATAGATAACTTCCCCCATATGTTGGATTCCCAGTTCATTACCAGCGATCTCCCATGAACGCTGTACAATTCTTTCGGAATCAAACAGCAGACCATCCATGTCGAATATCAATGCTTTTATATCCATTTTAGAATTCAATGCCTCTTCCAAGTGCATCCTTCAGATAATCCGCAACTTCTTCTAATTTATGTATGGCTTCCATCTTCTCTTCAAACTCGTCCCCAACAGATTCTTTATTAATAAGTGCCTGCTGGATCTTCTTTACATCTTTGATTAAATTCTCTGTCATATCAAAAGCCCCCTTTTTATTATCTGGCAGGAAATTTACTTTCCGATATTCGATTTATCTAATGTATGATAATTATAGCATAATTTTTTTACTATTCTCTGAAGTTATGTTACATTTCAATTAATTTTTATATATTGTCATTTTTTTTAAATTTGTTCATGCATCATTCTGATAAATTCTTCCATTACACGTGTTTTGTACTTGTGTGTTTTGTAGTAAAAGAAGACTTTTCTCTTCGCTTCTTCTCCATCTAATTTGTAATACACCAGGTTTTCAAATGTCGGGAGCTGGCTTACCAGGATATCACTGATGAATGTTGCTCCAAGCTGCGTAGACGAGGCCATATATGCTGTCGACTGCTGGTTGAATTCCAGCACGATATTGGGCTTAAATCCGACGTTTCGGCACAGCCTGTCTCCTCTGGTTCTGGTATCATTTCCCTGGGTCAGCATAATAAACGGAAGATCCGCAAATCTCCCTAACGGAACTGCCGGATATTTCCGGCTCAGATACTTTTTACTCTTGATATTCTCATAAGAAAGCTGATACTCTTTCAGCTCCTCATTCACAGAAAAATGTTTCGGAACCGCAAGTAATATATTTTCTTCGCAATATAATTCTTTATTATATAGAATACTGTCATAGTGATAATTATCAATGACAAAATCCAGCGCATTACTGCCCAGCATTTCTTCCAGCTCGGCTGTATTCCCTCGATCAGCTGAATATGTACATCCGGGAATTTCTGATTGAACTTGGTGATCAGAGACGGTACCACATATGCGGCGAACAGCGTACTTGCTCCTACAGCAAGATTTCCTGTCTTCAGACCCGCCAGGTCATTGATGTAATTCTCCACCCGCTGTTCGATCTGGGTAATCTCCTCCGCTGCTCGATATATACTTTTCCAACCTCTGTAAGCTGGAGCGGTGTTGTACTTCTGTCAAATAACGGTTCCCCGATAATCTCTTCAATCTTTTTGATCCTTGCACTCAAAGACGGCTGACTGATGTACAGATTCTGTGCCGCTTTGGTAAAACTTCTTTCTTTATATACTTCATAAACATATTTTTTCCATGTAAACATACACTAAACCCCTCATATTTTGCTATCACCTGCATCCCCTTTGCCAACGACAGCCATAGTCAAACTCTTATAATTATTATAACACTATAGATATTGGATTATCTATCCCCACGGGCGTATCATTATATCGACGAAACAATTATTCCAATATGAATTTGGGGGTTTTATTGGAATAAAGATAAAATATAAGATACAAAGCGGGGAATAAAATTATGAAACCAATATTACGCGCCGAGCGCATGAAACCAGTACACTCTGATATCCGTGGTCCATTATTCGTAGAAGCCATGAAACGCCAGAAACAGGGCATCGATGTATTAAAATTAAATACCGGAAATCCTGCAACCTTTGGCTTTGGCCTGCCTGACAGCATCAAGAATGCACTGATGGAACACATGCAAGATGGTGTCGGCTACTGTGACTTCAAAGGAATGCCACAAGCAAGACAGGCGATCTGTGACTATGAGACCAGTAAAGGTATCAAAGGTATCACGCCGGATGACGTATTTATCGGTAACGGTGTCAGCGAAGTTGTATCTTTCGCTTTAACACCTTTGTTAAATGATGGAGATGAAGTCTTAGTTCCTTCTCCTAGTTACTCCCTCTGGGGCAATTCCGTATATCTCGAAGACGGCAAACCGGTCTTTTACACCTGTGACGAGAAGGCCAACTGGTATCCAGACATTCAGGATATCCGTTCCAAAATCACAGAGAAGACAAAAGCAATCGTCATCATCAATCCGAACAACCCGACCGGTGTACTCTATCCAAAGGAACTCCTTCTTGAGATCATCCAGATTGCAAGAGAATCCGGACTTCTGATCTTTGCAGATGAAATCTATGACCGTCTCGTTATGGATGGTAAGCAGCATATCTCTCTTGCTTCACTGACAGAGGATGTTCCGGTCATTACATTAAATGGTCTGTCCAAATCACACTGTCTGTGTGGATACCGTTGCGGATGGATGGTCATCAGCGGTCCAAGAGAACTGACCGAAGATTACAGACAGGGAATCATTCAGTTAACTTCTCTCCGCCTGTGTGCCAATACCATGGCTCAGATTGTCATCCCTGCTGCTCTTGATGATATGGAGACTCCTGCTTCTATGATCCGCCCAGGCGGCAGAATCTATGAACAGCGTGAAGCAACTGTTCGTGAACTCGAGAAGATCAATGGCCTGTCATTTGTAAAAAATGACGCTGCATTCTATGTCTTCCCGAAACTGGACGTGAAGAAATTTAACATCACAAATGACAAACAGTTTGCTCATGATCTGCTGGATGCCACCAATATCCTGCTCGTTCCGGGCAGTGGATTCGACTGGAAAGATCCGGATCATTTCCGTATCGTCATGCTTCCGCAGGCAGATGTCTTAAGTGATGCGATCCGCCGGATGGGAACATTCCTTGACGGATATAAACAGAAATAATATGAACATCAGCCATCCTTAAATAGTACATAGATAAAATACATTCCCGGTAAAAATCCAATTTCTCTTTTTTCGTCGATGTTTCAGTTATCCGGGAATGTATTTTTATCTGTTCTTCACTGTATTCCATGCTCCGACTACTTCATTTACGGTACTGACGGTCACAAATGCATGTTCATCTGTTTCGTGGATGAAAGATAATAATTTTCCATATTCATTCTTTTCTAATATCGTCACAACTTCTATATGCTCTGCATGATCCAGGCCTCCATATGCCGGATAAATCGTCGCACCTCTGCGTAATTCCCTTACGATATAATTCTGAATTTTTTCATGCTCCTTTGAAAGAATGGATACTTTCTTACGCACATGGAATCCATCACAGAACCGGTCTAATACCTGACCGTAGATCAACGTACCAACAAGACTTATTACCATTGTCTCCCGATCATATACAAAGATCGCCGTCAGCGATATAAGCACACCTATGATCGTAATACTCTGTCCTATTTTGAACCCAAGATATTTATTGATCAACTTCGCAACAATATCAATTCCCCCGCTGGATGCATTCATGTTAAATAAGACGGCCTGTCCGGCGCCAACCACGATCATAAAGCATACCAGATCGATTACGATATTCCCAGACAAGGATTCCACATGCGGAGTCAGTATCTCAAAAATCCTCAGATACATCGGAAGCATAAGTGATGCAAGAACGGTCTTTACACCGAACTCCCTGCCGATAAAAATATACCCGATGACCAACAGTATCATATTCAAGGCAAAGGTAATTGCCGATACCGGCAACGGAATGATCTTTACCAGAACAAGAACCAGTCCTGACAGACTTCCAAGCACCAGATTATTTGGCATCATTTCATAATATACAGCTGCAGACATTAAGAACATGCCGCCCAGCATCATAATAAATTCTTTTTTTTGTTATCTTCATTTCATTCTTCCTTAATTCAATATTTCTGCACAAAGATGTACTCCTCTTTTTTGTGCAAAGAGGAGTACATCTTTTTCTGAAGGGTGTCTATGCCTAAATCTGTTTCAGGCATATCTATACAATTATCATTGTTTTTATCCAGCACCCGGCGGTTAGTCCACCAATGCCGATAATTTCTTGTCCAGAGCTATCATGATCAGCGCCGCTGCAAACGATACAACCGCAACTCCGATACATGCTACTTTGAATTCAATCTTTCCGCCAAACAGCAATCCATATACCGGACCATAACTCTTTGCTGCAATAAATGTCGCAAATCCCCATACCGACATCATGACAGCCAGATAACGGCTCGGTGAATATTTACTGATAAACGAGTGTCCCAATGGTGAGAAGAACATCTCTCCCATTGTCAGAAGGAATGCGAACACGATCAGCCATAACACGCTTGCCTTTTCCCCACCGCGCATAATATCAATTGCTGCATAGAAGAGATATCCGACACCGATGATTGCAATTCCAAGTCCGGTCTTTCTGAACAGACTCATATCCCCCTGTGGTCTTGCCGCCAGTTTCTTCCATAACGCTGCTGTTACAGGTCCCAGGATAACACAGAACAGTGAGTTGGCTGCATCAAACCATGTAGACGGTACCTGATAACCTGCTACTACCCAGTCCATATTCTCTGCCCAGTAAAAATATACCGGCATATATCCCAGATACCAGAAGATCCAGAATACGATGGAGAATAATGAAGCTACAAAGATTGCACCGATACGTTTCTTCTCAATCGTTGTAAGCGGCTGTTTTGTTCCTGCTTCTTCTTTTTTCTTTGCCTCTGCAGCTTTTTCTTCTTCTGTCAGAGTCTTCTTGAATGGAGCTTTCCAAGGTCACCTAAGAATCTCCAGCATACGAAGATGTACCAAAGTCCTCCGAGAACCATCATCAGTGCTGCCATCTTAAAGCATGGTGCGAATCCCAGTACACCATCTTTGCAAATACATCCTTATACAGGATTCCCACTAGGAATGTTCCGATGAATGCACCCACATTTACCAGTGTATAACGCATGGAAAATGCCGGGTCCATCTGTGATTTGTCTGTAAT
>ENA-OQLB01000513-OQLB01000513.1-human-gut-metagenome-genome-assembly--contig:-NODE-513-length-21596-cov-1.447482_pt1 | contig 21596 bp, 32 predicted proteins | sample MGYA00242656_ERZ504813 | MGnify/ENA primary metagenome ERZ504813 (study PRJEB26092, sample SAMD00036388) | human gut metagenome | host: Homo sapiens | study: EMG produced TPA metagenomics assembly of... | reverse complement strand
CTCAATACTTTCTTTTTAAACATTAATACTGAAATAGTATAGATTATATAAAAGATTACTAAAATAACGATAGCACTAACAATATTTACAGTGTATAGTTTCTGTCTTCATAACATTAGCTAGCGCATGAACAGAAAAATATGAGGACAGTACCATCAAAACAAAAGGACAATAATAAGCAAAACGTATCTCATTTCTAATTGACCTACTCAATGTTCGTTTACTGATTCCTAGTTTTTTTAGAACATTATATCTCTCTCGATCCTCAAAAGCCTCATTACTCAATTTCATAAAAATGATACTTCCACTAGCTAAAATGAATACTAAAAACAAGAAAATACAAATAGAGTACATTACTCGAACCCAAGCAATATCCCCACCATTAGGATCATTGGCTAAATAACTCACATAATCTACAGGTCCATCTTTTACCAAACTATTTAAATAATCAATCGATGCTTGATAATTATTAGAATCTTTTATTTGATAGTTATACATATAAAACTCTTGTCCAAAATTTCTTAACTTTTCATATGTGTTATCACTAACAATATAGGTACTAATATTTTCTTGCAATAATCCTAAATATGATGTTGCAGTTTCATCAACAATTTGATATTTTTCACCTGCAATTTCTATCACCGGATTAATTTCAGGATCTGAGATATCAAGTAAATATAATCTCGTCAAATTAACTACTTGCTGATCATCTAATTTTGGTATATCAAATTCAATTTTAGCTTCTTTTGCGGCTTTTTTTAACTGGCTATATGAAACTACACCATACTGATTATATAGATATTTACTTTTAACCATATCTGCATTTAAAGCAATATAGTTTAGACTATTATGATAGTTGAGCTCATTATTACTACTGATTTTTTGAGCAATTTGGTTGCCATCAAGAGCTTTATTTGCCATCACAGTATAAGTATAAGTATCTCTAAAATGACTGATATTATCGTAGCGTTGTTTCATTGCAAATGAGGTTGCTAAAACGGTAACCGAACAAATCATTAAAATCGTTACCATTGCATAAGCACGATAATTCTTTTTTAAACGAAATGCTAAATTATTGACCCACAATGAGCGTTCTTTTTGATATAGATAACTTTTTAATTACAAACGGAATTACCCCATTATATAGAAAATAGATTCCAGCAACAACCAAAACTACTGCATAAAATATATAGATAAACGAAGACATATCACCAACCATCATCGCAGCATAATAGCCACCACAAATCAAAACTACCCCAATTACCACTTTTAATAAAGTAATAATTATTTTTTCTTCACGTAATTCATTTTGTTTTGATGCTGATAACATATCTAAAACACTGCTTCTTAAAATGTTAATATAGCCTTTAATAATCATAATAGCAAAAATCGTGACAAATAAAGCGATTGTCAGTAATACAGGAATAATACTAAAACTAAATGAAACATCCACGCTTATATCTGATAAGCGTAATAACAACATTGTAAAAAGTTTAGAAAAAAGCGCTCCACTCCCTAGGCCAATAATTAATGATAAAAGTCCAATCATCGCAACTTCAATTACATACATCTTACCAATTACATTATCCAGTCCCATAAAAGTAAAAATTCCAAATTTCTTTTTTACGCTGTGATAAAAACATTTGTCGCATACCAGATAAAAAAGAAGACAAAAATTATTAAAACAATAGAAATAACTTGAATAATAATTGCAATATAATCACTGTTTTTTTCTTTTAAAACATCCATCGCATTAGAAAAAACAATATTTTGAAAATTAAAAAACGTAAAAATTGAAAACGATAAAGAAATAATCAAAGCAACATAATTTTTGACACTGCGTTTAAAATTTGAATAAGCTAATTTAAATAAACTCATTCTTGTTCACTTCCCATCGAAGCTAGTAAGCTTAAAATTTCATCATAAAACTTTTGTCGCTCACCACTATGATTTAAGCGACATTTAATTGCTCCATCACTAAGCATATAAACCTGTTTAGCATAGCTGGCACTATAGCATCATGAGTTACCATTAAAATCGTTGCATTGCCTGACTCATTCGCTTTTTTCAAAGAAATTAATAAATCTTTACTTGATTTAGAATCTAATGCTCCTGTCGGTTCATCAGCAAAATAATCCGTGGATTAGTAATCAATGCTCGTGCACTGGCACCACGCTGCTTTTGTCCCCCTGATAATTGATAAGGATATTTATTTAAATGTTCACTTAATCCAAATAAAGAGGCCATCTGTTTAGTCTTTTCAATAATTTCACGGCTTCTCTTTCCATTTAAACTCAACGGTAAAGCAATATTATCCTGTAAAGTCATATTATCTAATAAATTATAATCTTGAAAAATAAAACCAATTTTCTCCTGTCTAATTTTCGACAACCGCTTATTATTAACCTTTGTAATATCCTCACCATCAATAATGATTTCACCACGAGTTGGTTTATCTAAAGTTGATAACATATTTAATAAAGTCGATTTACCTGCTCCAGAAGGTCCCATAATTGCAATAAAATCATTTTCATAAATGTCTAAATTAATATTTTTTAATACTTTAGTCTGATAATCTTTACCACCATAACTTTTAACGAGATTTTTTATTTCCACAATCTTTTTCATTTTTAATTCCTCCTTAGATTACAACTAAAGTTTACCAACTAATCAAGAAAAAATCCTAACGCTTATCTAACAGTTAGCTCTATAATCTTACATTTTAGTAATCTAGCATGAAATATTCTGCATTATCTTCAAATTGTAATTTAAAGCGGCTTCCTGAGCAAAAAGTATTATCATAGATAACTTTAATGCCTAACTTCTCTGCTATCTCTTTAACAAAATATAAACCCATTCCCGTTGAGCGATAGTCTCCATCACGAAGATTATGACCGATAAAGCCACGGTCAAATATATATGGAGCATCTTCCGGTGCAATTCCGATTCCATTATCTTCAACAATAAGTTCTAATCCATCATGATCTTCTCTAATATAAAAAGTCAAATTTGGTTCTGTTTGTTTATATTTAATCGAGTTGGTAATGAACTGGTCCAGCATATATGTTAACCAGCGCCGATCACTATAAACATACTCATTCTCTACCTTTAAATTAATTTTAAACTGATCATTAATTAAGAAATAAGATTGATGTTTTATCGCTTCCTTAATAACTTGAGATAAAAAAACTTTCTCTATTTTAATATCATTCACAGGATTTCTAAGCTTACTAGACATTAACATTGTATTTAATAATAATTGAATTTGTTCAATAGTTAAACGCATTTGTTTTTTTAAAACTAGATCTTGATTACGTTCATTCATTAAGCGCATTGAAGCAATCGGCAACTTAGCTTCATGTGACCATCTAGAAATATAATCCGATAATTCTTGTATTTGAGTACTTAAGTGATTAATTTCTTCATGATAATATAAATCGTTTTGCTCAATAACACTAAGTGCTTGCAACGATAAATAGCTTTTTAATTCCTTTGTGGTCAAAAAATTATTAGTTTTCATTATTTTTTCAACTGCTCGGTATTTCACATTTCCATAAATAAAGATCGTAATCCCAATAAAAATTAAAATAACATCCAAATAAACCAGATCACTTAAATATAAGCGACTACCACACAAATATAAAAAATAAATATTAATAAATACTAAAACTAACATTCCACCTACAATAGGCCGTAATTTCTCTTTTAAATAATTAATCAATATAATAACCTACTCCCTTTTTCGTCTTAATAATATCTTTTCCATTCGTTAATTCCTTTAATTTATTTCGTAGACGTGAAATATGAACCGATAAAGTCGCATCAGTAACAAATTCATCAGTATTCCACAATGTCATCATCAACTGTTCCCTGGTTACCAGTTGCCTCGTTGCCCTAATAGTGTCGACATTATCTTACCTTCTGATTTAGTCAATTCTAAAACTTATTTTGATATACAAATCGCCCCCTCACAATATCATAAGAGGTATCCTCATCAAGATATTCTTTTTCCAAATGTTTATATTCATAAGTTCTTCTCAATATTGCTTTTATTTTCACCAACAGCAATTCTAAATCAAATGGTTTTTCAATATAATCATCGCCTCCAGCTGACAGTGCCAGAATTTTATCAGCATTTTGCTCTCGACTAGAAATAAATAATATTGGTACTGTGGAATTTTCCCTTATCTTTTGACACCAGTAAAAACCATCATAAAAAGGCAAATTAATATCTAATAAAATCAAATCCGGCTGATATGTACAATATACTTGATCTACATGCTTAAAATCCTCAAGATACTTTGCCTGAAAATTCCACTTAACACATAATAATTGCAATTCACGCGCCAAGATCAAATCATCTTCAACTATCATGATTTTCATTCTCTTCAACTCCTTTTATTCATTATACTATCGCCTCTTAAGATAGCCTAGTAATTTAACCAACCTTACAAAACTGTTAGAAAAAAAACTAGATCGCAATCTAGTTTTAACTATCAGGATATCCTGACCCATGATGATAATAATACTGATAATTATTCTCTTTGAATTTATCGACTGCTTTTCTCCCCCCGATTAGGATAATTAGTAATGATTCCACTAACCCCAAGTTCAAGATACTGTATCATCCTACTTTCATCATCTACTGTCCATACATAAACAGGAACCCAATTACGATTAGCCTTTTCTACAAAACTCACTGTAGCTCGATTTTCTTCTATCGCCAAAAAGTCGATACCTTGGTTCCATAATGATCCTTCAATATCTCCAGCACTACCATAAATACAATATCCAATCCACCATTCAGGACGCTGACTTTGAAGATATTGAACAGTATCTAAATCAAGCGACATGTAGATAGCCTGCTTTTGATAATCATTTTTCTCTATAACATCAATAATTTTTTTAGCTAGTTTTTCTCCATTACCGCCCTCAACTTTTAACTCAATCAAAAGTCCCATTTTAGTGCTATTCTTTTTTAACTTTTTAATCAAATGATCTAGCGTCGGAATTTTATCAGTGTATTCGTTATGATAAACCAAGGTTTCACTTAATTGTTTAGCAGTCATATTTTTTACTTTTTCATCTTTATGTGCCAATCGCGACAAATCTGCATCATGAATCACAACAGGAACCCCGTCTTTAGATAATTGCACATCAATTTCTGCATAATCCGCTCCTTTATCAGCTGCTGTCATGATAGCTCCATCTGTATTTTCAACCCCGTAAATTGAACCACGATGACCGATTACCCATGGATGATGGAGCATCAACGGTTGTTCTAAATACATTCCTACTAGACAAACAGAAATAAAAGCTAAGAGTGCTGTAACCATTCTAGGATGATGATTATATAAGCGAGAATTATTTAAAGTTCGTTTAATTAAGCGATAAGGCAAAAACAAGCAAACCACTATCATCTTCAAATTCCTGACCATTTTTTCTTTTTTCATAACGAATAATAATACTAGCAGCAAAATACATCAACAAAACAACAATTAAGATAGCTGATAAAATATATATTGAATTAGGAAAAAGATAAGTAATCAAGATAAACATACAGGGCCAAAAAACAAGGTTGATCATCCCACGATACTTTTGATAAAAATGTGTTTCAAAAAAATATTTATCCAAGCTTTGAAAAAAACGATTACCATGAATTTGTGCTTTTAATAAAGTTCGGTCAAATAAGCGATTAAATTCTAAATCCACCTTTACTTTCAATAGTTCAGGCTCGTGCTTACCCATAACACCTATTAAATATTGATAGAAAACAATCATCAAAACCATGATTATTAATGTATATATGATGTATTCCAATAAATAAATTCTAAATCTCGAAGAAATAATTAAATTCTTTAAAAAATAACGATTAAAATCCGCATTTTTTATTAAAGCATCTGGTAATATTTGAATTAATCCATTCTCAAGAACGATCCAAATACCCATTATTCCAATTAATGAAATACGTTCTTTTAATGTCAATAATTTATGGAACTTTATATTTTCTTTAAAGGCTTTAATAATATTTTCTTTTTTTAAAATCATTAAAACCGGTACAAAAACATTAATCCATAAATTCCAAAATACAATTCCATAGATTAAACATATTAAAATATTTCCTTGAAAAGTTAAGCTCAATTCTCCAAAAATAAAATTAGGAATCTTTAAACTTGGTATCAATGAGTTATATAACCAAGATGCACTAATGGTAAAATAAATAAAAAGAATATTCCTGTTAAAATACTGCTAGGATGCTTTAAACAACTCAAATTTAATAACGAGGTTTTCATTACCTCATAAATTCGAAAATCTTTATTTTGCTTATTTAAAGTAATCATATTTATCAGTACACTAAATTCATATCCAATTGCAATTACTGCCATCATCATAATAATTAAAACAACTGTAATCCCTTCAAGATTTAAGAAATTAAATAATATGTATTGGTTAAATGCAGCTCCGCTGGAATTATTATTTAAATATATTTGAAGAATTTTATTAATCAATGGACTGATAATTAGGAATATTGCAAATTTATAGAAAATCTCAAATTTTAGGATTTTAAAAAAGAGATGTTTAAAGTTTTTTAATTTATTCTTTCTATTTCACACCCCCAATTATGACTTATTCTATCATTATTACCAATTTATTGTTATTAATAATCCTTAAAAATTTTCTTAAAAAAAACTACCCTTCCGGCAGTTTACTTAAATCTAGCATTATTATAGTTGTAGGGGATACTCGTTCCTACTACAACATCTTCAATTCTATCAAGAATCAACCAATCATCCATATTCCCCTGATGATCAAAATCTAGTGGTTTAATTGCTTCTACATCTGTAAATTCAACTAAACACAAACATTTTTTATGCCAGCGAACTTGTTGTTTTGGCGTTAAATCTAATTTATCTTGATACTTTAATAATATTCATTTATTTCATCTTCACTTAATTTAATAAAATTTAAAACGTTAACTACTCTTGCTTTTGCTGTTATTTTTTTAGTTCCTTTTCCATGAAATATAATACTTCGTCATTGAATACTCTACTATGAGGAATCTTGCGTCCTGCTGCTCCTCGAATTATCATTGTTTTTTTGCCACTCATAATCTTTTCTAAGACTTTTTCTTTATTGTCTAAATATACTAAATGTATCATCTAATCACCTCAAATTTATTATAAAGCCTCTAGTAACTAGAGAGTCAAATGCTTTTTACAGGAATTCTTAATTCAGTCACAAATTCATTTTCATCATTAGTAAAGATAGGATCTATTAAATAATATTCTAATGCTGGCCCACACATTACTAAATTATTTTTTTCATCCATTCCATCATAAGAGTATAAGTCTTATATTCATCTCGATAAGGCCCATAATGAAGAGCAGAAACACATAAATAACCAGGTTCTTTTTCTAACTACTCCACCAATTTCATGATTTAAATCAATTTGAATAGAAACTTCAATATCAGCACAATCGGGATCATATTGCTGATAATCATCATAATAACGCGCCATTATATTTCCTATCGGCTCTAAATTATTCTTACGACATAAAGTATTTAATTCACTAAATCGACGCATAAAGGCTGCTTTGGTCTGCTAAACCTTGTTGACGAACATAAGCAATATAAATTTCCGGTATTTCCTTTAATTGTAAATGCAACTGATGATCTTGATACTTTAGACACTCCAAAAAGAATCCTAAACGTTTCTCTAATTTATTTAATTCAGCTATTGTTTTTTTTAATTCAGCATGTTTTTGATTCAAGGTTTCTTCACTCAAAGAAACGGAATTATTTGCAAGCTGATGTTTAATCTCTTTAATTGAATACCCCTGAATCTTAAATTGATTAATAATATTAGCTTGTAATATCTGATGTCTAGCGTAATAACGATAGCTTGATTCAATATCCCTTTTTTCAGGGACTAATAGCCCGATTTCATCATAGTAACGTAAGGTCCGTATCGGAATATTACAAATTTCTGCAATCTCACCTATCGAATAATATTCTTTATCCATGATTATCTCCATCATTAATGTGTTCATGTCCCCACTTGCATAAACATTCTAACACCGGCATCAATGTTAAACCACGTGGAGACAATGAATATTCAACTTTAGGCGGGACTTGCGGATACTCATTGCGAATGATCAAGTCGTCCTTTTCCAATTCTTTTAACTGAGTGCTTAGCATTTTATGTGTAATTGTTCCTAATGCACGTTTTAACTCACTATATCGTAGTACTTGTTTTTTCCATAACCAAAATAATATGTGCATTTTCCATTTGCCATCGATCAAAGACATTGCATATGCAAATGGTCTTACATTTACTTCATCGTTCATTTTTACTCTCCTTTTAGATAGTATCTTACTTAAAAGTGTATACTTGTTATTAATTTAGTTCTAATTTATCATATAGTTATTAAAATAACAAGGAGGCTAATTAGATGAAAAAACAAATAAATGTATTTGATTATGCTAAAGAAATTATGGAAGCTGTTCAAACTGGCGTTCTTTTAACAACTAAAGTTGATGATAAAGTCAATAGTATGACAATTCCTGGGAACTTAGGAATTGAATGAGCAACAGAATTATTTACTGTTTTTGTAAGAGAACATCGTTTCACTAAAGAACAGATAGAAAAAAATCCTGAATTTACAATCAATATTCCTTTAGGTGCTTTTGATAAGAAAATCTTAGGGGTTTGCGGTACGAAATCAGGAAGAGATATTGATAAAGTTAAAGAACTTGGGCCTACTTTAGAAGATCCTGATAAAATATCAGTTCCAGGTATTAAAGAGCTTCCTTTGACACTTGAATGTAAAATTGTCTATCAACAAGTACAAGATAAAAATGCAATTACTCCAAACAATTTAGAACGTTTTTATCCTCAAGATGTTGATAGTTCATTCTATGGAGCAAATAAAGATTTACACACGGCTTATTATGGCCAAATCATTAATGCTTATATTATTGAATAAATAGAAAAGTCCGGTTAATTATTCCGGACATTTTCATTATTTAGCCTCTAAACGATTCAGTAAATCTATAATCAATCTTTGATTATTATCATTAACATCAAATTTATCAAGTAATTGATTTATTTTTAAGCGTCCCCCTAGTTTTAATTGAAGGTCAGTAACTTTTCCTTCACTAACTAATTTAATAATTTCTCTAAGCCCTTTTATTTCCAAAACATCCTTTAATTGACTATTTAAAGTATAACGTTTTTTTTCATCAACACACTCACCATTTGTTCTTATAATTTCCTGATATACATAAAATGAATCTTTAATATAACGTTTTAAAGTACCATTTCCATCATTATCTTTATCTACGTAAATAAATCCATAACGTTTTTTCATTTCGCCAGTTGAATAGCTTACAATATCAATCGGACTCCACCAAGTGTACCCAAGCAACTCAACTCCATCTAAGTCTACTGCTTTTTTCATTTCTCGAACATGTTGCGTCAAATAATCAATTCGGTAATTATCATGAATTGATGATCGTTACTAATTTCATCGACTGCTCCTAGTCCATTTTCTACGATAAATAACGGAATTTGATAACGATCATATAAGTAATTCAAAGAAACTCTAAGTCCCTTAGGATCAATCGGCCAGCCCCATTCGCTTACTTTAATATATGAGTTTTTAGCTCCACTAAAAAGATTTCCGCCACTTCCAAGATTATCTAAAATATCACTTGACATCGTAATACTCTGGTAATAACTAAAACCAATATAATCAACTTTTCCTTGTTCTAAGATTTTTTCATCACCATCTATGACTGGTAATTCAATTCCATAACGTGACATCCATGTCAATGCTTTATTTGAATATCTCCCTCGTACCTGAACATCGGTAAAAAACATATTTACATCCATAAAATTATGATTAAACATTACATCATCGGGTTTACATGTAGCGCTATAACCACATAAGAAGCAATCATACAGCCAATTTGAGCAGAAGGAATAATCTCATGACAAGCTTTAACCGCTTTTGCTCCTGCTAAGAACATATGATGACATGCAGTCAAAACGGTTTGTAAATAATTATTATCAATTTTTGCAATCACACCACCTCCAGTATAAGGATTGGTGATCATTCCATTAATCTCGTTAAAAGTTAGCCAATATTTGACTTTAGCAGAATATCTTTTGAAACATGTAATAGCAAAACGTTCAAAATAATCAACACACCGCCGATCAAAAAAGCCATTGTACTGCCTGCTTAAATAATAAGGCATTTCATAATGCGATAATGTGACCACTGGTTCAATATCTAGTTTCAACATCTCATCAAATAATTGATCATAAAACTGCAACCCTTTTTCATTCGGCTCTAGCTCATCACCATTAGGATAGATACGTGACCAAGCAATTGACACTCGCAAACAATTAAAGCCCATTTCTTTAAAATATTGTAAATCATCTTTATAGTAATGATAAAAATTAATTGCTTCATGACTTGGATAATATTCTCCAGCAACAATCCCATCAGTCCGTTTTCGTTTTTTAGTCTTACTTCCTGCAAGCATTACATCACAACACTTAATCCCTTACCATCGAGATTATACGCACCTTCGCACTGACTCGCAGCCAAAGCACCACCCCATAAAAAGTTTTCTTTCATCGTTTTCCACCTCATACTTATTATTATAACATAGAAAATAAAAAGCAATGGTATTAACCATCACTTAATTACTTCCATTACATATTTATAATCAATGTCCTCAGTTAACCACACACCATTTTGGGAATAATAAAATTTACAGCCATCTTCACACATTGCCTTTGTATCAATAACTAAAACAATTGCTTTACCATGTCTACTTCCGACTTTAAATGCTGTTTCAATATCTTTCGATAAATGAACATATAAACGTTTCATTTTTTTTATCCCTTCTTGCTCTATCTTGTTCAAATATTTAAATGCCGTTCCATGATAAAGATATTCTGGTGGAATCTTTTCAATTAATTCAATATCTACTTTGATTGAATGACCTTGGTTAGCTCGAATTTTTGTATGATCTTCATTATATTGATATCGCTGTTTATTATTTGTCATGACAATCTCATCTAATAATGTTCGATTAATAAAACGACCACTATTATTAATTCCTAACAACAACTCATCAACCTTTGCCCATCCATGATAATCTAGCTTTAATCCAATTAGTTCCGGTTTATGTCGTAAAATCAAACTAATAAACTTACCAAGATTTACTAAATCATTCATGTTCAAACTCTAAAACGCATATCATACCAGATAGCACCACCATGCATTGACTGAGAAATCCCACAATTTTTAAATCCAAACTTCTCATAATAATGCAATAATTTATCCTTGCAAGTAAGAATACATCCTTTTCGTCCTGCCATACGGGCATCATCAATTACCACCTGCATGACTTTGGCAGCTAACCCTTGTTGACGATATTTCAGGAATTGTATTTACTCCAAAATTGCCTGCCATTCTCCTGCCATTCATCATGTAAGCTAGCATCTTCAAACATAATATCATTGATCGTTGTTTCATTTGTTACCATTCCGTTAATAAAACTAATCAATTTTCCTTCATCTTCCAATAGCCAAAAATGATTCGGATAAGTTTTCAAACGTTTTTTAAAATTACTCCGACTAGCTGCTTCTGCAGGTGGAAAACAAGTGGCTTCAACAGCTGTAATTGCTTTTAAATCTTTAATTGTTGCTTTACGTATTATCATTGTTAAAACCTCCTTTACTCGTTTAGAGTATATCACTTATTATAAAATTAATAAAGAATCATTGAATAGTGGTTAATTATTGCTATTTTTATAATATTAGCTTATAATGTTATTGACATATGTCAATAACAAAGGTGGTGAAGCTATGCCAAGACCATGTCGAAAAAGAAAAGTATGCAGATTACCTAGATATGCATATTTTGGTCCAAACCCGTCAGCTACAAAAACAGTAGTCCTATCAATCGACGAATATGAAACAATTAGATTAATGGATCTTGAAGGACTCACACAACAAGAATGTGCTAAACAAATGGATGTTGCCCGAACAACCGTTCAGAGTATTTATGAACAAGCACGTTATAAGCTTGCTCAAAGCATTGTCCGGGGCTATTCTTTAAAAATTGAAGGTGGTAACTACTCTCTTTGTGACAAAGCTCACTTAGTCAATTGCACTTCATCTTGTACAATTAAAAATAAAAGAAAAATGGAGGATAACAGAATGAAAATAGCAGTAACTTATGAAGATGGTAATATTTTTCAACATTTTGGAAAGAGCAAAGAGTTTAAAGTATACGACATTGAGAATCAAGAAATTATCTCTAGTCAAATAGAAAGTACTAACGGTCAGGGTCATTCAGCCTTAGCAGAAATTCTAAAAAATCTTAACATTGATGTATTGATTTGTGGTGGAATTGGCGGAGGTGCACGAAATATCCTCACATCATTAGGAATCGAAATCATTCCTGGGGTCATTGGCAGTAGTGATGAAGCAGTAATCGACTATCTAAAGGGTGAGTTGCATTACGATCCTAACACAGCCTGTAATCACCATGATGATGGTCATCACGCTTGTCAAGAACACGATAATAAATGTTGTCATTAAAAGAATGAGAACTAAAACATATAGTCTCATCTTTTTAAATTCAACTTTAATTAATTCTACATCATTAGAAACCACCGCTTCATTAGTATTTTTTATCTCTTTTAAATCAGTATGATTTGTTATTAAGACAGGTGTTTCTAATGAATATCCCGCAGCCTTAATCTTATCCATGTCAAATTCCAATAGTAATTGTCCTTGACCAATACGTGCAATAAAGCCCTCACCATTTAATTGAACTGCATTAATTCCCACGTAAATTAATAATTCAACACCACCTTTGGGGTACCGTAAAGTGAAAAAGCGCTCAATTAGTGACTAATCCAGTTAATGCTAATGTTGTAAAACATACCTTTCAAATTGATGGAGATGGCTATGGTACCTTACAAATTGCTCACACTTTAACAAGAGAAACATTCCAACACCATCTCTTTCTTTACATGAATTTAGTTTAAAGAATGAAATAGATAATAAAAGTAAGTATACTGATGTATGGAATAATCCCTATATGTGTAGAATTTTAATGAATGCAACTTATCTTAGAAATTTAATTCTTCATAAAAGGGAATATTTCAAAACTAGAGGTGAGTATCAAAAACTTCCAAAAGAGAAATGAAAAATCTTTAAACATCATCATGAAATAGTTATAGACGAAAAGATAATTCTGTATTTATCAAGCAAAATTAGAAAGCAAGGAAGTACGTTCAAAACGAAAACGAAAGATTTATAAAAATAATATTTCATGGTTTATTATATTGTGCAGACTGTGATAACCTTTTAAAGACCTTATTGTATCGCTTTTACCAGTAACTGAAATCATTAAAAATAGATCTTCTTTATTAGCAATTAAATCAATTGCAAACAGGTTATCGGGCTATTAACCTCTCCAACACAGCGAACTCTTCTTGTTTATTTTACTAAAACGGCTAACTTTCTCATCATTTATCATTAAGGTATAATGCATCAATTCGATTGTATCAATATATTTTTTCAATCTTATTATTCTCTTTATTAACGGTATCTTTAGCATTATTTAAGCTATTTACATATTTAACGCAATCATATTTAAATTCTGCATAACCTGAATATCCTACTTTTAACAAAATCATTGTTTTAGTAACTTTCTTCAGTTAATTATTTCTGTTAGCGATTAATCTTTAAATCTTTGTTAAACCTTTACAAATCAATTCACACGGTTTTAATTCATTTTAGTTAATAAATTCTTTTTTAGATTGATATTAAAAATAAAATCCATTGATCATCGCCTCCTGTCTCTTTAGTAATTGCATCTTACAATGGAATCTTTTTCAAATTAATTATCAAAATAAAACTATAGTTTCTTTAAAAAACCATAGTTTTATATAAACTATTCTAATTTTAAACCATTACTTTTAATAACATTTTGATACCATATATATGAATCTTTTTTATATCTTTTATGACTGCCTACTCCATAATCATCTTGATCATTATAAATAAATCCATATCTTTTTTTCATTTCACTTGTTCCTGAAGAAACCATATCAATTGGCGACCAGGCACAATAAGCAAAAACCTTGACACCTCGTGTGATTGCTTTATTCAAAGCAATAATATGTTCTCTAATATAATCAATTCGATAATCGTCGTGTATTGTATCATTATCTAACCTTTCAATTTACCAATTCCATTTTCAGCAATCATTAATGGTTTTTGATAACGATCCCAATATTTAAGAAAACAATCATATAGACCAAGAGGATTAATTGTCCAACCCCATGGATTAGTCTCCAGATAAGGATTTAATTGGGAATCGCCAATAGCTAAAGTATTCTTTTCATGACTGACAACGTTAGAATTATAATAACTAATCGCTAAAAAATCTAAAAGTATTTTCTTTTATTAATACTAGATCGGTTTCTTTTATCTCTACGGCGATATGATTATGACTAAAATAACTTATTGCATATCCAGGATATTCTCCCCTTAATTGTACATCTGCATAAAAATACATTGTCATTTGATTTTTTTCAGTTGAAAAAACAACATCCTTAGGCTTACAAGTCATTGGTGTTACTAAAAAATCAGCTAGCATACACCCAAATTTAAAGTTATTATTTATTTTACTTCCAATCTCTTTTATTTTTGCACAGACAACAAATTTATTATGAATAGCTTGATATTTCTTTTGTTCCAATTGTGTCACTGTATCTTTTACAATTCCTAACGAACTGAGACCTACCCGTGTTAAATTAATCTGATTAACAGGTATCCAATATGTTACTTTATCCTTATATCTTTGCATAATCAAAGTTGCATATTTTATGAATGCTGTCACAACTTTTTCATTTAAAAAACCATTATATTTTAAAGCTAAATCAATTGGCATATCATCATGATATAATGTAACAATAGGCACTATCCCCATTTCTTTTAACAAAATTAAATATTTTATCATAATATTTTAATCCTTTCTCACTAGGTTCACCATCTATCCATTTGGAAATACTCTTGCCCAACTTATTGAAAACCGAAAACAAGTAATCCCCATTTCCTTAAGCAATATCAAATCCTCTTTATAACGATGATAAAATTCAATTCCTATTTTTTAGGAAAATTATATCTTTCTGGATAATTGAGACGGTCTAAAATCTCCGCTTTAGATAAATCTCCTTTCACCTTTGCTTTATCATTTGGATCATAATTTTGCAAATCAGCAACTGTCAATGCTCTATCATCAGCCCTCAGCCTGTTTTGCGCTCATTGCCACGCCCCATAAAAAATCTTTAGGAAATTGATAATATATTTGTTTTTTGTATTTTTCTGTTAGTAGCATATTTAATTCTCCTTATGACCCTGTATTTGGTAAAAAGATTCAAATAATATTATCATTTTTTCTGTCAAATTAACCTCACTCATGATTGTCATAAGAGTATCTTGAGCATGGGTAAATAATAAACATGTTTTATAATGTTCACCTGCAGCCTCTTTTTGAATTATTTCTGTTTGTTCTTGATGTGCTTTTTTTATATCCTCCCTTGCCTCCACAATTTTCTTATGTGCATTTGAAAAATCAAAGATACTGAGTGCCTCCAATGCTTCATTTGCTTTTGTTCTTGCATTGCCTGAATTCATAATGATTTTCATCGCAACTGGTATTAAAAGACTATTTTCATCCATTTATTATTCCTCCACACTATATGACTAATTGGTTATCGTTAATCAAAATTCTTTCTTTAATAATTCTTTTTCATGTTCTTCTTTAACAAGCTGATTATCATATCTCATTAAAAATGGATACCAGATCAATCCATAAATAATAAATAGTACAAGAAACCATATAAACGCTCGGAAATCATCAGTAGTTTAACCAGGTGCAAATCGGCGCAGGAATACGAGAAATATTATTAACTCCGGCTGGAATATTTAGCATACCAGCTTTCATTACAAACCAGATAATTAATGGACCAATAATTGAATTTAATCCACATTGGAATCATTAGTAACGGATTAAAGACAATTGGCGCCCCATAAACCAAGTTGGATCATTAATATTAAATATTGACGGTCCAATACAGATTTTCCCCATTGTTTTTAATTTTTTAGATTTACATTTAAATAACATTAGAAAATTTAATGGTAATGTTCCACCTAAGCCCCCCATTGCCGATTAAGGCCGTTGTAAAAATCGTTTCTGTTGTCACAATATAAATTGGACTTCCTCCAGCCAATGCCATCTCAGCATTGGCTGCAATTCCCGCCATTAAAATTGGTTTAACAATAGCATTTAACGACCAAGCTGAAATACCTACTGAATATAACAATACGTATAAAAAACAAATAACAACAAATCCCAGTAAAGATTGTCCTAAATTAACAATCGGCTGGAATATTAAATTAATAAATTCTACTAAATCAAAACCTATTGTAAATACAGTTACTCCAAATATTAAATAGATAATTGTCATTGGAACAATATTATTTATCCATTCACAAACAAAATCCGGCATTGTAGCACTATCTTCCAAAATATGTAACTTTGCATATAAATGGAAAATCAACATTACAACTAATCCTACAATAATCGCAATAAATAAACCTGATCCACCTAAAAAATTAATATCTGTAAAAGTAAGTTCAGTTTTCCCAGTTGTTGCATTTTTTAATAAGGTTGCCATGGTTGGACATAAGGCCATTAAAAATACAGTCACTGAAGTTAACCCTGCAGTTATTGTATATTTTAGGATGATCCAGTTCCACCATCCCAAAATAAGTAACCATAAAAGCTACTATCAATGACATCATTCCAAAGCTAAATGTATTAACAAAACTCAAGTCCGGTAGTGATGGAATGTAACGTACAAATACATTGTAAATTGAAATAACTGATCCTACCAAAATAAACGGCAAGATTTTCTGCATTGCGCTCGCCACTGCTGCAATCCAAGGATTACTGAAAACTTTTTGCATCCCTGGTGCTAATTTATTAGTAAACCAATTCATAATTCCTTTCATTTTTCTCTCTCCTGTTATATATTTTATTTATAAAACTCTTCTATTTCTAATAATGCTAATTCAAGTAATGCTTTTCCATCTAACATTGAATAAATTTCTTCAGGAATAACAATTACAGGAATATTATATGGGGCTGCCATATCTTTAAAAGCATTCAGCCTAAATTCATAATGCGGTCCAATGCAAAGAATATCCATTTTTGGCAAATATTGTGTGACTTCGCTTTCACTCTTTGCTTCAATAGTTGCATCTATTTTACCTTTTTTTGCAGCTGCTCGAGCTTTTTGAGCTAAAAATCCTGAAGAGAGCCCTCCTCCACAACAAAGATAAATATGTGCTTGTGCCATTTTTATTTCCTCCATTTCTTATTTGTCTGCAAGTTCTTGAACTTTACGCTTATATTTAATCATTTTGTTCATATCTACTCAACTAACATTCTGCACAGTGCAAATAAGTATTTGCACTGTGCAAAATTCTAGTTTTAAATAAAAATTAAAACTATTATAATATAGAAAACAACAACTAGGGAAGGATGAGAGCATGAGAAGGAAGCAAGAAGAATTGATCAATTATTTATATACTCATAATGAAAAAGTTACAGCAAATATTCTTTCAAAAGCATTAAATCTCTCTATTCGAACAATTAAATCATATATTGCCGAATTAAACATGAATTATCCTAGCTTGATTTCTTCTAGCAATCGTGGTTATGTCATCGATAAAGTAAAAGCTAACTCACTACTTCAATATAAAGACGATATTCCTCAGGACTATGAAAGCAGATGTATTTATATCATAAAAAAGACGCTTTTAGAAAAGCAGGACTATATTGATATTTTTGATTTATGTGAGGAATTATTCATTAGCTATAGTACTTTAAAAAAAGATATTTATAAAATGAATACTTCATTTGCAAATTTTAAAATTACTTTTTCTAGTGAAAATAATAAACTTCATGTTGGAGGTTCTGAACAAAATAAACGTAAACTAATTAGCCATGTGATGTCAGAAGAAGTAAGCGGAAATTTTCTTAACTTAACTTTGCTACAAGAAAGTTTCCCAGATTATGATCTTGATGATGCCTGCACCCTAATCAAAGATATTTGCAAACAGCATCACTACTATCTTAACGATTTTTCTTGTGTTAATTTTATTTTGCATGTAACTATTATGGTTAGTCGAATCAACCATGGTAATCACATTATTAACAATAATGAATTAATTCAAGTTACTAATAAAAATGATGAAAAAAATAGCTAAAGAACTATGCCTAGCCTTAGAACAAGTCTTTAATGTCTCTTTTAATTCATCAGAAATACTTGAAATCTATATTCTCTTTAAAAATAATGCAAATTATATAAATAATGAAAACGAAAATGTTTCTTTATTAGTATCAGATGAAATTATTCAAATTACCAAAAATATCATAAAAAATGTTGATGAACATTTCTTTATTAATCTTGACTCCGATAATTTTATAACTCCTTTTATGCTACATCTAAAAAACCTTAAAAATAGATTAATAAAAAACAATCTTCTTAAAATCCAAATGCTTGATTCTATTAAAATATCATGCCCAACTATATATGATATCTCAACGTTTATTGCTTATCAGCTGACATTATCATTTCATGAAAACGTCAATGAGGATGAAATAGCCTTCATTGCTTTACATGTAGGAACAGAGATAGAAAGACAAAAAAAAGAAGAAACAAAAGTATCCTGTCTTCTATTATGTCCTGAATATTTAAATATCACTAGTACTTTACACAAAAAAAATTATGATGGATTTTGGAGATCAATTAACTATTCAAAAATCAATTTCATTTGAAAATGAGATCCTAGGGAATAATTTTGATCTTCTTATCACTACTGTTCCTGTTTTAGAATCTACAAACTACTTTACCGTATTATTACCACCATTCCCAATGAGCTATGAGAAAAATAAGATTTTAGATGCAATCATTAGAATAGAGAATACTAAAAAAAGTCAAATTCTTACTAATAATCTTAATTTTTATTTTAATGAAAAACTTTTTTTATTCAATGAATGAAGATATTAGTAAATCCGCTGTTATTAACGAACTAGCAGAACGAATGATTAATCTAGGCTATGTAGAAGAAAACTTTAAAGAAGAAATATGGAAAAGAGAAACAGCAAGTTCTACAGCTTTATGAATATTGCCATTCCACATCCTATGAAAATGAGCGCTTATAAAACTAGTATAGGAGTGGTAATTAGTCATAAAGGAATTGACTGGGGAAACCAGCATTTTGTCAATGTAGTTTTTATTGATTGCTTTTAATAAAATAGATAACAAACATTTTCATGCATTGTATGAATCTCTAGTATTATTATTTAATGAACCAATTGTAATATCAGAAATAAAAAAATGTAAGAACTTTAATGATTTTAAAGATATCGTTATAAAAAACTATTTAAAATTCAATGAACGATAAAAAAGATACCAGTATCAACACACTAGTATCTTTTTAAATAGTTTTAACATCTTATTTCAATTCAGGCCAGAATCTTTATTCGCTTCAATTAAATCATCTAAGATTAATTTCGCTACTCTTGCACTTGGTACTGTTTTTGATAATGTGATTGCTTGCCATAATTTTTGATAGCTTCCTGTTATCCATGCATCTACTACTAATTTCTCTACTGATACTTGTTGTTCCATTAATCCCTTTTGGAATTGTGGAATTGATCCCTGACAGATTCTTTCATATCCGTTGCTTCCTACAATACATGGAATCTCTACCATTGCCGTACGGTCAAAGTTTTCTACTGCTCCTTCATTCGGTACGATCAATAACATTTTTTCTTTAGTGTTTTTAGCAATTGCACAAGCTAAGTCAACAATATATTCAGCATGCGCATCTGGTTCAAACCCTCCGTCTACAGCTGTTCCTTTTTCGATGATCTTTCTACAAGCTGTAAAGATATTCTTTTCTCGATGCTCCATTACTTCATTTGCCCGTGTATGTTCCGGATTAGTATGTTCTACTACATAATCAGGATATAAATAATATTTTAAATATGTGTTTGGGATTGTTTCTGGATCTAATGCATAAACATCTTTTGCTTTTGCGAATGTTTCAATCCAGCTTTGTTCCACGTGCTGATTCGTTCCTGACAGTGCATCTGCAAAACCATTAGCTGCCATATGCTTCTTGATTTCCGGCATTAAGTCATTACCGTCTTTATCTTCAATTTTATGCCACCATCCAAAGTGGTTTAATCCATAATATCCAACAGACATCTCTTTACGTGACTTTAACCCTACCATGTTAGCCATCTTTTCTTCAAGATCGATTGGCATGTCACAGATATTTAAGATCTTAGAATCAGGACGTAATCTTCTTGTTGCTTCAGCTACGATGGCAGCTGGATTAGAATAATTTAACATCCAGGCATTTGGAGAATATTTTTCCATGTAATCCAGAATTTCAATAACCCCGCCAATAGAACGCATGCCATAAGCAATTCCACCAGGACCACAAGTTTCTTGACCAACAACATTATATTTCATTGGAATCTTTTCATCTTTTTCACGCATTGCATATAATCCAACACGAATATGACACATAACGAAGTCAACATCAGTAAAAGCTTCTTCTGGATCAGTAGTATAAGCGAACTCAACTTCTGGTGCATTTTCTTTTAAATAAATTTCACAGGCTTTAGCGATGGTTTCTTGACGTTCCGCAAAATTATCATAAAATTTAATTTTTCTAATTGGAAAACGATCCATATGATCTAACAATAATAAACAAATCCCAGGTGTGAAAGTACTTCCACCACCAGCAATAACAACTGAATATTTCTTTTCCATTTTCTTTTTCTCCTCTGTTTTACATTAATCTAAGCGTCGCAAATAAACAAACAAGTTGAAAGACTACTACAATGAAGCTTCCTCCACCATACTGGAAAGTGTACTTCATTGTAAATTCCTTAAGGGTCTTGAATACTTTAATATCATATGTTTTAACTGTTACATAGAACAAGTAAGCAATAATCATAAAATATAACTATTTAATGTTAAGGCCTGAGCTAAAAGCAATAATACGAAGTTAATACAAGCAAATTTAATGTCACCTTCTTTTAATTTTCTTTGTGCAATATTTAGTAAATAAGCAATATATGGATTAATCATTGCAATCAAGAAAATTACTGCTACACTTGGCTCACTGCTCAGCACTTCTGGCAAAGTAATTGAACGCATCATCGCTAACAACGATAAATATAGATAAGCAATAAACGGTGTAACCATTAAGAACACTTTAGCGATCATATAATATCGATCTAATCTTTTTAACTTCTTTTCATTAATTCTTTTTGCCATCTTCAAGACCATCCTTTTCATTTATTTATAGTAATGCTTCAAAATCTTCTCTTACACTCTTCTCTTACACTTGGTACTTTTAATCCAACAATTACTTGAATATTTGTCTTAGTAGCTTTTAAACCATGAGT
>ENA-OQLB01000512-OQLB01000512.1-human-gut-metagenome-genome-assembly--contig:-NODE-512-length-21661-cov-6.347915_pt1 | contig 21661 bp, 27 predicted proteins | sample MGYA00242656_ERZ504813 | MGnify/ENA primary metagenome ERZ504813 (study PRJEB26092, sample SAMD00036388) | human gut metagenome | host: Homo sapiens | study: EMG produced TPA metagenomics assembly of... | reverse complement strand
TTCTTAACTGCCTCCGGCTCCAGTATGTACGAACATCAGCGAAGATCTGAGCACGTCCTGTAAGAAGTTTCATGAACAGCATTCCAAGTCCGTTGAGAACGTCGTTCTCTGTAGCAAGGATGTACGGCTCACGAGCGCCATTCCAGTCGAAGGATGTGTTCAGCATAGCCTCTGCGAAGTCACCGTTCGGATAGAAGTCTGTCCACTGTCTCTGGCCCTGGAATCCAGCTGCAAGAGCATTGTGTCCGATTGCTTCCTCGGAGAATTCCGGAGCAAGATTATCACAGCCGTTCATCAGCTCTTTGATGATAACTGCCATCTTAACAACAAACTCGAACTGCTCCTCTTTCTTCTCTGGTGAGAACTGAAGCTCTTCCGGGTTCTTGTCCCAGCCGATCTTGCAGGTCTCTTTTGCCCATGAGAGCTTTCTCAAACTCTTCGTGATCGTAGATACCCTCTGTCATACGACGGATGATCTCTACCTCATCAACAGACTCAACTCTCATTCCGAGATAGGACTCGATGAAATCAGAATCGATGATAGATCCGCCAATACCCATTGTTACAGAACCGATCTGCAGGTAGGATTTACCTCTCATGGATGCAGCTGCAACTGCTGCACGACCGAATCTTAACAGTTTCTCTTTAACGTCTTCCGGAATGGATGTGTCGTCAGCTTCCTGAACGTCATGTCCGTAGATACCGAATGCTGGAAGGCCCTTCTGTGCATGTGTAGCAAGAACGGATGCCAGATATACAGCACCAGGTCTCTCTGTTCCGTTGAATCCCCATACAGCCTTGATGGTCTGTGGATCCATATCCATGGTCTCAGCTCCGTAGCACCAGCATGGTGTAACTGTAAGAGTGATATCTACACCCTCTTTACGGAATTTATCCGCACATGCAGCGCTCTCACCAACACGTCCGATGGTGGTATCAGCAATAACAACTTTTACAGGCTCACCATTTGAATATTTCAGGTTCTCCTCGAAAAGCTTTGCTGCGGATTTGGCCATGTTCATAGTCTGATCTTCCAGAGATCCTCTTACATCGAGGGCTCCTCTACGTCCGTCGATGGTTGGTCTGATACCGATAACCGGATAGCTGCCTACTAATCTGCTCTTTGCCATAGTAACAATTACCTCCTAAATTTATATTCACTATTATAACTTACTGTTTTTTTACGTTCCAACAACTCCTGTCTGAACTATGCTTTTATTATACGATTGCATCTTTTAAATTACTTGTGTTATAATAGCAAAAAACAGTACAATATTCACTTTTTCATATGAGTTCCTAAAAAAACTATAAAATTTAAGAAAGAAGGGTTGTATTTTGCACGATCTTGGAAGAAATGAGGACAGACTTCGAGGTACCTATGAATTTCCTTTTGAATTCCACCACATTGACAGCAGCCATCCACGCTATGTCATGTCCTACCACTGGCATGTAGAATGTGAAATCATGCGTGTATTACAGGGCACTCTCACCGTCACTTTAGACGAAAAAAGTTTTACAGCAAAAGCCGGAGATGTGATTTTTGTCAATAGTGGAGTTCTGCATTCCGGAATTCCTCAGGATTGTATCTATCAGTGCATTGTTTTTGATATGAACATGTTTCTGAAATTTAATTCCGTCTGCACAGAATATATGCAGAAGATCAGCCACCAGGAGCTTCTGATCTATCACCATTTCACTGAAAAGCAGCCTGATATCCAGAGAGCAGTGAACTCTCTTTTTGATTCTTTCTGGCAGAGAAAGCCAGGATATGAGCTGGTTGTGTTTGGACAATTTTACCACTTTTTCGGATTGGTTTTTGGTAATCATTACTACCTGGAAAGCCTGCGGAAAACCAGACGAGATTACAAGCGCATTGTCCAGCTGAAGCAGGTCGTGGAATTTATTGAAAAGAACTATGCCAGCCCCATTACCCTGCAGGAGCTTTCCGCTTCGGTTTCCATGTCTCCCAAATATTTCTGCCGGTTCTTTTCCGAGATGACGCATCAGACACCAATGGATTACCTCAACCGCCAGAGGATCGAGCAGGCCTGCTGCCAGCTGCTACCACCGATGATTCCATCACGGAGATTGCCTATCGGAATGGCTTTAATGATCTGAGCTATTTTATCCGTACCTTCAAAAAGTACAAGGGGATCACCCCCGGCAAATATAAAAGACGCTGAAATATTTTTCCACGTCTTAATGGCACATATCAGAGTATTACATGACAAAAAGCAGGATCTCGCACATATTGCGGATATCCTGCTTTTTGAGGAATTGGGCTGTTTTATGTAAATACAGCTTTTTCGGCCTGGCGGAGAACAGTCATGCCGGAACGGATTCCCGTTTTGCAGACGGGCTATGTTCATGTCTTTATGAATACATGCTACTCTTCTGTATGAGAAAAAAAGCCGGCAGGGCAGATTTTCTGCATGAAAAAGCCGACGCAGATCGTGAAGGAGCCTGATCTCTGTTCACGCAGTGACCAGCACCAGATTATGTCTTAATTGAAAGCGGATACGATCATCCACCTCACTGCTTGCTTCTGACCAACGGATATCTCACACAGTCGGTCCATCTACTCGAAGGGATTCCACTGCTGCATAGAACTCTGCTTGCGAAATGCCTGTACGCTGCACCGGAACGTGCAGCAGAATATGATACAGTTAAAAACGATCCGGCCGCACTATAGCCGCCGGATGTTTCCTGCTTGTCTTATTCTAACAAATGCCTCTTTAAAATGCAAGAAATTTCAGAACATTTCGCTCTTCATTTTCCGACAGCAAAAGTCTCTTTCCTACAGATTTTTCACCGCGTCTATAAACCTTTTTCCGTATTTTTCGTACTTGTGCCTGCCGACTCCTGTCACATTCAGCATTTCCTCCTCGTTTCCGGGCTTCAGAATGCACATATGGATAAGGGTTTTGTCGGAAAAGACATATAAGGGGGATTTTTTCCTCTCTGGCAATCTCCAGGCGAAGAGCACGGAGCTTCTGAAAAAGAGGCTCATCCTGTTCTCCCAGCTCCCCGACTGCAGATTTCGGAAGTCTGCTCCGTTTCTCTTTTTTCTTCGTCTCCAGCTCTTTTGACATTTTCATTGTGAGGATATGCGCCTCCTCCAGAAGTGACCTGGAAGCGGCGGTCAGCTTCACAATCGTATATCCGTCATCCGTCAGATGAAGATATTCCTTCAGTACCAGATAATTAAAGATCTGCCGCAGCCGGTGTGCCGGAATCTTTGCACAGACTCCATATTCCGGATTTCCATCCATCTCATACTGCCGGATCTTCGCCGTAGATGCGCCGCGCAGAGTATCCAGGATCACGTTCACCCCGTATCTCTGACCACTGCTTTCCACGCACCGGATCATTGCCCTGGCCTCCTGGCTCACATCCTGCTCTTCAAACTCGGTCTGGCAGTTCAGGCAGTTTCCGCAGTAGCTTTTTCCGTATTCCCCAAAATATTTCAGGATGTACTCACGCAGACAATCATGGGTAAAGCAGTAAAAGGTCATCTGCTTCAGCCTCTCCTGATCACGCTCCCGGACAAGGCGCCAGGCTGCCGCTTCCATTTCCTGGTTATCCTGTCCTCTCTCGATAAGATACTGATTGGTAACCACATCCTTCCCGCTGTAAAGCAGGATACATTCCGCAGGATCGCCGTCACGGCCCGCACGGCCTGCTTCCTGATAATAGCCTTCCATGTTCTTCGGCATATTATAATGAATGACATAACGCACATCGGACTTGTCGATTCCCATTCCAAATGCATTGGTGGCTACCATCACACGACAGCGGTCATAAATAAAATCATCCTGATTGTTCCGGCGTTCCTCATCGGAAAGTCCTGCATGATATCTGGTGGCCGTGATGCCGTCACGGATCAGCTTTCCGCAGACCTCCTCCACCAGCTTTCTGGTGAGACAGTAGATGATTCCACTGTCGTCCGGATGCTCCAGTATGTAATCGTGTACTTCCTTATATTTATCTTTCGGTGTTTTCACTGCAAAATAAAGGTTTTCCCGGTCAAATCCTGTGGTTGTGCAAAAGGGATTCTGAAGCCCCAGAAGTCTTGCAATATCCTCTCTGACCTCCTTCGTGGCTGTAGCTGTAAATGCACCGATCACCGGTCTTTTTGGAAGCTGTGCCACAAACTCTGCGATCTTCAGATAGCTTGGCCGAAAATCCTGTCCCCACTGTGATACACAGTGTGACTCATCCACTGCGATCATGGAAATATCCGCGCTCAGCGCAAAATCCAGAAACGCCTCTGTGGTAAGCCTCTCCGGTGCTACATAGATGATCGGATATCGTCCTGCCTTTGCATAGCGCAAGGCTGTGAAATACTGCCCCTGCGTCAGAGAGCTGTTGAGGTATGCTGCTGAGATACCGACCTGGTTCAGGCTTCTCACCTGATCCTTCATAAGGGAGATCAACGGTGATATTACCAGTGTGATCCCTTCATCATCAGCGCCGGTACCTGATAGCAGATGGATTTTCCTGCGCCGGTTGGCATCACTGCCAGAACATCTTTTCCTGCAAGAAGCGCGTCGATCACCGCTTCCTGCCCTTCTCTGAAAGTATCATACCCGAAGTGGGTCTTTAAAAGTTCCTGTTTCGTCATAAATCGACATGATCCTTTCTGTTACGTTCCCACCGGAACTGTAACGCTTCTCTTTTTCATTGTCGAATCGCTGCTGTTTTCCGAATATTTTATTTTAACATATTTACAGATAAATTGCCAATTGATACAAAAAAATCACAAAGCACTTCCTCCCTGGTTTCCTGTTATAATGATATAAGAGAAAGAGTCTGTTTATACTGTTCCGCAGCAGAGGACATGAATTCATGGAGTACCCGGGCCTCTGTTCAGTAACAGCCGGTATGCTCATAAAAAAAGGAGGGTTTGTTATGTGTAAAAGAAAAATAAAAACCATCGAAGCAATTTTTTTCCTGTTTCTTTTTTCCGTTATTGTGCTCCTGCTTCCCCAGGATGCCCACGCCAGAGTCCGGGTCGTGACCAAAGGAACCACTTCCACTATCCGTGATACCGACGGTGTGATCGAAGATGAGTCTTCAGACATTAATTTCCCGATCAACATCAAAAATGCAAACTGCCAAAAACGGATCTATGCCGTGACAGTCCGTGTAAGCTTTTATTCACCCAAGGGAGTCATCCCAAAAAGCACCACATTTTCCATCGATGGGATCAATGTGGTTAAGCTGAACACTTCAAATTATACACCGCTGGCATACAAGGAAACCTTTTTCACCTACGATGACAACATAGAGGATGGCTACCTGGAGTTCGATTTCGGCAATAAAAAATGTCCGGTACCGGTAGACTGTGACTATGAGGTTACCATCAAACAGGCAGTGCCTGAAATTTTTATCACCAACAACAATTATCTGAACCAGAACATCCGAACCGGAAAAACCACTTCCATTGGAATTGAGATTTCTGATCCCTATGTAAAAACCATCAGCAAATCAAAATTCAAGGTTACTTCTTCCAACAGCTCTGTTCTCAAGGTACAGAGCATCACTCAGGATTCCAAAAAACGCAGCCGTTTCACAGTCACCCTGAAGGCTCTCAAAGCCGGATCCGCAAAGATCACTTTATCCTACCCAAAGGCCACAGCCTATAAGCTGACCGGAAAAGTAACCTCGCCTTCAAAAACCGTAGCAACCTTCCGTGCTTCCAAAACTACACTCAAGGTTGGCTCCAAGGTCAGCATGCGTTCCCTTATCAATCTGAAGGGCGGTACCAGTCTGACCATCAAAAATGCAAAATCCAGCAAGCCTTCCGTACTTGCCATTTCCGGAAACTATCTTGTCCCAAAGAAAAAAGGGTCAGCCACGGTTACCGCAAATTTAAACGATGTCAATCGTAAGATCACTATTACCGTATCCGCACCGGCCGCCAAACCTACCGTCAAAAATCTGAAGATCAGTGTTGCCGGTATCAAGTATGGCCCCAATGACATGAAGACCTATTATACCTTAAAATTCACCAATACTTCTGCGAAAACCATCACCACCGCAAAAGTAAAGATCACCACCGGTTCCGGTATCTATGACCAGATGTACTGGACCAAAAATCTGACACTGAACCTGAAGCCCGGAAAAACCATGAAAAAAACCTATTTCATCCAGAACATGGTCCAGGCACCGGAAAAAAATGATATTTCCGTTAAATGCCTGAAGATTAGCTGGAAGTAAATACTTCAAAAGGGACGTGCCGCAGTATTGATTTAAAAATCATCACTGCAACACGTCCCTTGTATTTATTCTCTCTGAGCTGTCTATACGTTTTGTTTTTATCCTGTATCCTACAGTACCTCATTCAGTACCTGCAGTCCATACTCTGCAAGGCTGTTATCCTCTTCGCCGGTACCACCGCTGATACCGAGACCGCCGATGATGGTGTCTCCAACCTTCAGGGGTACACCGCCTCCGAATATCACAATATTGTCACTCATTTTTCCAAGACCATAAAATGTCTGACCCGGCTGTGTCAGTCTGGAAAGCTCCATGGTGGACATCTTCACTGCCACAGATGTATATGCCTTTTTTACGGCCATATCAAAGCTTACAAGAAAAGATCCATCCATCACATGAACCGCAACCGGATTTCCATCCGGGCTGCATACCGCAATTACAGAAGGCTTGTTTCTTCTCAAAGCTTCCTGCTCGATCTTCTCGATAAGCCTCTTGGCAGAATCCAATGTGATACGACCCTGGATACCCATACGCTTCAGCACTTCCTGGATCATCGCCGTGTTTGCTGCCATACTGTCATTCTGTGCCATTGCCGTATTTCCTCCCACTGCTGTCGTCACAGTCCCATTCTGCACATCAAAAGCCTGTACATCCCTTTTCTGCACCATCTGCGAATCCTGTGCTCTTACATCCACCGCCGATGTACCCGCTGCAACATCCGCACTACTTCCAACAGTTCCTACAGCCTCTACCCCAACATTAGCTACAATCCCAGCAGTTTCTGCTTTCACAGATTCCTGAACACTTTCAGAAATATCTGTCTTCTTCTCTTCAATCTTCGCTGCATACACATACCTTGCCAACACATAAAAATAATCTGACAGACGGTTCATATATTTCTTGGCTCCGGTATCCGATCCAAACTTCACACTGACCAGCGCAAGCTCTCTCTCAGCCCTCCGCGCCACAGCTCTTGTCACATCGATCTCAGCCGCAACTCGGGAATCCCCCGGAAGAATCGGAAGCCTCTCTCCGGAAAAAATCTCTTTCATCCGGCCAATCTCCTCCTCCAGAAGCTCCGTCCGGTCTTCACTGACCTTAAACTCCCGATTATAAGGATCAGAAACCCCATCTATGATCTTCTTCAAAGTCTCCGAGATCTTCTCCAGCATCCGGACAACATCCACATCATCAATCAGAACCCGCACAAGCCCAATATGACTCATCAGCTCCTCAACTGACCCCATCAGACAAATCCGATCATCCGACTTTGAAACATTCTTCGTATGGGAAAGATCCGTCATCCCCTTATCACCATACCCGGTATAAACCTCCATCCAGCTCAACCTCCCAGCAACTCCTGATAAATAAGCTATCCATATCAGACCAATTTTACAATCCTCGAAATGCTACGCATACCACACATACGTAAACACACACCACAATCATCCCGGCAAATCAGGCGCGGCGTTCACAAACGCGCCAGCCTCCGTCAAAACGTCACACATTCAAGCGCCCACGGCGCCCCATCGGCACAACGTTCAACCCGGAACAACCGCAGCATACAGGCACAAGTCAATACCTTCCGCCCGCCACAGTCAAGCACTCTAAAAAAAGCCGAGGGGTGTGCAGAGGGGCCGCGGCTTTGCGGCCCCTTTGCGGTTTTCATCTTTTATCAAAAAGACCAAAGTTTAGTATAAATCTTAACAATATCCTCTTTCTTCGGTACACGCGGATTTGCCGCTGTGCAGGCATCCGCAAGTGCCATATCCGCCATCTTATCAACCGCCGCAAAATAAGCATCCGGTGTGATCGTCTTCATCTCTTCGATGGTAAGCGGGATATTCATCTCTTTCTGCATAAACTGGATCCAGTTTACAAGAGATCTTACGCTCATAACTTCGTTATAATTGCTCAGTCCAAGAAGATGTGCAATATTGGAATATCTCTTTACTGCCGGAAGATATTCTTTCTGGCTTCTGCTGCGTTTGTTGATATTTGCATTATATTCAACAATATGCGGCAACAGCATCGCATTAGCTCTTCCGTGAGGAATATGGAAAATAGCACCCAGCTGATGAGCCATACTGTGAGTAATTCCAAGACCTGCTGCATTGAAGGAAAGTCCTGCCAGACAGGACGCTACATGCATCTTCTGTCTTGCATGCATATCATTACCGTCAACATATGCACGATAAAGATATACGCCACAGATCTCGATTGCTTTCTCTGCAAGTGCAGATGTAACTCATTATGGTTGATGCTGACATAAGACTCAATTGCATGAGTCAGAACATCCATACCTGTATCTGCTGTAATCGCAGGCGGAACACTGCGTACAAGCTCCGCATCCAGAATTGCCTCATCAGCGGTCAGGCTGTCTGAGATCAGCGGATACTTCACATGTGCTTCTGTATCATTTACAACTGCAAAAGAAGTAACCTCGGAACCGGTACCACTTGTTGTAGGAATGGCAACCAGTCCGACTTTTCCGTAATTATTGATCTTCAGGCAAACTCACGGATTGCCTTGGAAGAGTCGATGGCAGAACCACCACCTACTGCAACAATAACTTCCGGCTGATACTGAAGGAATTTCTTAACTCCTTCGGCAATTTTTCCAACCGGTGCATCCGGAACAACATCACAGAAAATATCAAATTCTTTTCCACCTGCCTGAAGCGGTTTTGTGATCATATCGATCATTCCGCTTTTTACAACAAACGGGTCTGTGATAACAAGGACTCTTTTGTATGGAATATCTCTCAGTCTTCCCAGGGCATCAGCTCCAAAATGGATGGCTGTTTTCATTTCAAATGTATTCATAGAAACTGCTCCCTCTCGTCATACCGAAACACAGGTCTCTTTTGTCTGCCTGTGGCCGGATAAAGTAAAGCGGATCTCCGCATTCCGCATACACTGCATGCTCATGAACACAATCGTTTTCCGATATATGTCCAACCTATTTCGGGTAGATGCATTCGATCTTATGCGCGCTGAAATGCTTCAGCCACTTTTCAGACGGCTTTTTGTCTGTGATGACCGTCTCGATATCCCGCAGCTGTCCTGCCACGGAAAAAGCAGTCTGATCAAATTTCGTGCTGTCTACCACCAGAATACGCATTTTTCCGGAATTGATCATGGCTTTTTTTGTTGTTCCAAAGGCTTCTTTGGATTCCATGATTCCCAGATCCTCATTTAATGCTTTACAGGAAAAAATAACCTTGTCCACATAATAAGAGCGGATCACTTCCTCGGTTCTGGCACCCAGGAATGCAAGATACCCTTCCTTCATCACTCCACCGGTGGAAATAATATTCCAGCCGGATACATCCGAGAGTTCCAAAAGGATCTCCATAGAATTGGTAACAACGGTAAGACGTTCCTTTTCTTTCAGAGCCTTGGCCACAAAAACTGCCGTTGTGCTGGCATCCAGAAAAATGTGATCTCCGTCATTCACCATGGAAGCAGCAATCTCCGCCATTTTCTGCTTTCCCTGTACATTCTGGTTTTTACGAATATTAAATGGTAAATCAATACCGACATCTTCGTTGATCACCGCACCGCCATAACTCTTTGTGGCAAGTCCCTCTTTTTCCAGCTTGTCCAGATCACGGCGGATGGTTTCTTCTGAGACACTGTAAAGCTGGCTTAGTTCACTTACAACAACCCTTTTCTCTTCCTGTAATTTCTCGAGAATCAGATTTCTTCTCTCTAATGCTAGCATAAGATGCCTCCTTTTCAGATGTCATTGCAGGGATACCCTTCAAAAGGATATCCCTCAGATATAAAGACAATATTAAAGGATCGTATCGATCATTCTCTTGTCCGGATGAGCGATCACTGAGGAATCCATGTACATTCCTTTTTCAGCTACCAGCTCTTTTGCTCTTTCGATAGAAGCCTCTACTGCAGAAACCTCGCCGGTAAGGAGCATGTAAGATTTACCGCACATACCCTTGGCGATACGAAGCTCGATCAGATCAACGATAGCTGTCTTAGCTGCCTGATCTGCTGCCTCGATGATAGATGCTGCATCATAGGTCTCAAGAATTCCCAGGGCACTGATCTCCTCGACCTGTGTGGTTCCGTAGATTGCCGGGAAAATGGACTCATGTGGATTGCCCAGTACAAAACTGTCAATACATTTGTCCTCGTATGTTGTTACAGCTGTGTCTACAGCAGCTTTTACTGCGCTTAAATCTCCGGTGATAATTGCAATATATTTTCCCGGACATACTGTCTGCGCCTCCACGATCTCTACTTCAGATGTCTTAACCATGGCATCTGCTGCAGTGATACCAGCTGGTGTGGTTTTAAACTCAATCATTCCGATTGCTCTACTCATTTTGTGCACGTCCTTTCTAATTTCTTGCAATTACAACATGGCGGTCTGTCACTTCTGTAACCTTACCGCTGATGGTTGCATGGATTCCGACACTTAATCCCTGTGCAGGCTGTGCGATCATCTGGCCTTCTGTTACCATATCGCCTACATTTACGATTGCCTGTGCCGGTGCACCGATATGCTGGCTTAAGAGAACCTTTACCTTCGATACGTTTACAAGTTCTTCCTGAAGCGGTGCATCCTTGTCATATCTGGTAAGTCCCAGACGTGCCATCAGACGCTCCTCAGGACTTGCGGTATTCTCTGGACTCCTGAACCGGCTTCGGCTGAACACCCTGAGGTGGTCTGATTCCGGCCTTACGAAGTCCGCCCTTCATATCTGCAAGCAGTGTTCTCGGAGCCAGGCTCTGCGGACACGCATACATCTCGCAGACGCCACAGGAGCTGCAGAATGCAGAATTGATATAAGGATTCACATTTCTGAAATCCTGATTGGATGCTGCCATCATGAACATTGCCGGATCGATCGGGTGTCCCAGATTGTGTCTCGGGCAAAGATCTGTACATGTATGGCAGTGGCAGCAGATGGATGCTGCTCTCTTCAGATCTATAGAAGAAGTCCGCTGCTTCTTCATGACAATAACATGGTCCTTTGGAAGAACCAGGATTGCGTTCGTTGTTTTTGTAACCGGATCAGAACCGTTTCCGATACGTCCCATCATCGGGCCGCCTACGAAATATACAGGATCTTTCACAGTTGTTCCGCCTGCCTGGGCAACAACCTCTTCCAGTGTGCATCCCAGTGGAACTTTCACTGTAACAGGATTCTCAACTTCTGCAACAACGGAAACATATTTGCTTGTAACCGGTTTGTGTTCTTCTACCGCGCGGTATACATTGTAGAGTGTCTCTACATTGAATACGGCTACTCCCTGCTCGATTGGCAGTCCTCCTGGCCGTACCACACGTCCGGTTGCCTCATAAATAAGAACAACCTCATCACCCATCGGATAAACCTCATCCAGAAGATGGATCTTAACCCTCGGGAATTCTTCAATATGCTGATTTAAAGCATTGATCGTCTGTACATAAGACTTTTTGATTCCGATAATGGCCTGGGAAGCTCCTACCGTCTCCGCAACCATATCGAATGTTTTCATGATCTCATATGCGTGCTTTTCCAACAACTGTCTGTGAAGTTTCAGTAATGGTTCGCACTCTGCACAGTTCATAAGAATGGTATCCGCTTTGTCTGTCAGTTTCATGTATGTAGGGAAACCTGCACCACCTGCTCCGACAACACCATTCTCCTGCATAATTTTCTGTAATTCTTTGATATCCATGGCGTTACTCCAATCCTGCACCGTCATCTACGATTCCGACGATTGCGGCATCTACCGGTGCTGTTTCTACGCCGCAGCCTATTCTTGCTGCGCTTCCTTGTGCCACCAATACATACTCGCCGATTCCCGCACCGATGATATCGATGGCAACAATCTGGCTGTGCTCGGCTTTCATATGATGCACCGGCTCTACAATCATGAATTTATTTCCTATGAGTTTTTCACTTTTTCGTGTGGAAACAATGCTTCCAACTACTTTGCCTACGATCATATGAGCCTCCGTTTTTCTCCATATCCTCTGTTAGGGATGCCAGAAAGTGGCATCCCCAAAGGAGGAATATTATTTGATTATGGTAACTGTATTGCCTGTGGCAATTCTTGCTGCATTTGCTTCATCTGTATCAATATGCATTTCCAGTGTAAAGCTGTCATCTACACGGATCTTAACCTGATTAAAGATTGTTCCGCGCTCATTGTCCGCTTTAACAGAAACAATATCACCATCATGTACACCCGCAGCCTGGGCATCCTTCGGAGCCATATGAATGTGACGCATGGCCACAATACATCCCTCTTTCAGATAAATAGCACCTTTCGGTCCGACAATGGCGATCGGCGCGCTTCCGGCAAGGTCACCGGACATACGTACCGGAACCTTCATTCCCAGCTTGATCGCATCTGTTGCGGAAACCTCAACCTGAGATTTGCTGCGGACAGGTCCGAGGATTCTTACATTCTCGATCGCACGGAGCTTCAGTCCTACGATGGTAACTGTTTCATTGGATGCAAACTGTCCGCCCATCAGATCTTTTTTCTTGGTAAGCTGATAACCTTCTCCGAACAGTGCCTCCACATGCTCCTGTGTCAGGTGAATATGTCTTGCGGAAACTCCGATAGGTACAACAAAACCATTGCCCTTGTCTTCGTTTTTGTTGATCGCATCGATCACCATTTTTGTGATCATTTCAATATTATTCGTTTCCAAGAGTACACCTGCTTTCTTTCGGTCTCATAACTGAAAACTGAAAAGCACCGGCCAGAAGCCTTAATGGCCCTTCGGCCGGTGCGTATCAGTAAGAATCAGTTGAAATTATTTAAGAACCGGAAGGATTTTCTCAACATCTGTATGAGGTCTCGGGATTACGTGTGTAGCTACAAGCTCTCCAAGTCTGGATGCTGCTGCGCTTCCGCTCTCTACTGCAGATTTAACTGCTCCTACATCTCCACGAACCATAACTGTTACAAGACCGGAACCGATCTTCTCTGTTCCTACCAGAGCAACGTTAGCTGCTTTACACATCTGGTCAGCTGCCTCGATAGCTGCTGTAAGTCCTCTTGTCTCAACCATTCCTAATGCTTCCTGTGTCATGATCATATCCTCCTTGTGGATTATAAATGCTTTATTTGTTCTGTTTACTTTTGACTATTTTGGTGCAACAGCTTATTTTTTGCTGCTGTTTTTGCTTTCCAGTGCTTCTTCCGGATTTTCCTGCTGTCTCTTTTTCCATCGGCTTGCACTCAGCTCAACCAGTTTGACGATTTCCTCGTGGGGATTGGCAATTACCGCATAGCTGGCAGGCTTCTTGATAGCCTGCTCTACTGCTGCATTGACAGCTGCTGTAACTGCTGATACATCGCCTTGTACGATCAGGGTCACCAGTCGTCCGCCCAGCTTACGCTCCCATGACGCCAGCTCAACGTCTGCCGTTTTGCACATGATGTCCAGGCATTGATCGCCGCAACTACACCAGTGATTTCTATAAATCCATATGATTTTCCCATGAGCGAACTCCTTAACTAATTTCTATTCCTCACAAAGCCTGAATCAGAGCTTTGGAAGGATTTTCTCTACGTCTGTATGAGGTCTCGGGATCACGTGTGTAGCTACAAGCTCTCCAAGTCTGGATGCTGCTGCGCTTCCGCTCTCTACTGCTGCTTTTACAGCGCCTACGTCTCCACGAACCATAACAGTTACAAGACCGGAACCGATCTTCTCTGTTCCTACCAGAGCAACCTCTGCTGCTTTTGTCATTGCATCTGCTGCCTCGATCGCAGCTGTGAGGCCTCTTGTCTCAACCATTCCTAATGCTTCCTGTGCCATGATTCTATCCTCCTGAATCTTATCTTCGTTACATTTTTATCATATATGATTCCGCCACTTTTGTAAAGTGAACTTCGGAATCCTCTTAATCTTTATCCAGGGCGCTGATTTTCAGCATTTTCTGTGTACCTGGTTCCGGGTTGGGGATTATGTAATGCTGTACCACGCCTGTCATGCTCTCTGCGACTTTCATGCCGGCTTCTACCGCTGCCGTGACATCTGACACGCTTCCGCGGTACTTGATGCAGACAAGAAGCGGTACTGGCAGGCTGTCCGCATTCGCCGGTTTATTCTTATCGAATACCTCCAGGTGGACATTTGCAGCCTTGCACCCGGCGTCAGCTGCCACAAAGGCTGTCGCAAGTCCGAAGACCTCCAGAATTCCTACAGCTTCTGCCATGTTGCTTCTCCTTTCCCGTTAAGGTTATTTGTTAACAATCGCGATCTTAAGACCTGTCATTGCCAGGTTTGTCTCAAGTGCCTCGTTGATCTCCTCAAGCGGGAACTTGTGTGTGATCAGCTCAGACATTGGAAGTCCGATTGCTTTTGCTCTCTTAAGGAAATCAAATGTTGTTGCATAGTCTCTGAGGTTGTATACCCAGGAACCAACAAGGTTGATCTCTTTGGAGCAGAGGTCGAAGTGCGGTTGATGGTAGCGTCTCCACCGTTGATGAAGAAACCAAGCTCGCAAAGACCGCCGCCGTTGCGGATAAATTTGTAGATGTTGGAGTGTGCATGAGGATTTCCAGTACACTGGAAAGCGAAATCTGCAAGATGTCCGCCCTGAGCCTCTTTAACAGCCTCAGTAAGTGCCTCAATGCCCTTGAAGTTCATGAAGTTAACGGTTGTGTTTGCTCCCATTCTCTTGGCAAACTCAAGACGTTTCTCATTTCCGTCTACTGCACAGATATTATGAACGCCCATTGTATGGAGAACTGCGATGCAGATAAGACCGATCGGTCCGCAACCCTGAACAACAACTCTGCTGTTGAATTTCAGGATTCCTGTTGTTTTTGCTCTCTCTACAGCATGTACAAGTACTGCACATGGCTCGATGAGGATACGGGAATCAAGATCCAGGTCACTTACATTAAAGAATGTAGAACCGAATTTTCCGCCTCTGATGAAGATGTAATCAGCGAACCAGCCGTTGAATTTAACGTCGTCATCCGGAAGAAGTCCATATACGTCAGCGCCGCCTACGTTCTTCTTGTTAAGGTCGAACATTGTGATTTCCGGATCATCTTTGAAGATCATACAGGTAACGATCTTGTCGCCGACTTTAACCGGTTTACCAGCTGTATCAACTTTAACGTTTTTACCCATTTTTACGATCTCACCGGTTCCCTCATGTCCGAGAACTACTGGGATAAGACCAAACGGGTCATTTTTGTACTCATGAGCATCTGTTCCGCAGACGCCGCAGCCCTCAACTTTAACGAGGATGTCGTCGTCACCAACTTCTGGAAGATCATACTCCTGAAGCTCAAAATGTTTCTTCTCTGTCATCATTGCTACTCTTGCTTTTTTCGGAATTGTGTTTCCTGCCGGAGCAGCCGGAGCGCTTGTTGCAGCAGCTGCTGCAGGAGCGTTTCCTGTCATGCCGGAGAGAACCTGTTTAACGATTTCTTCGATATTTACATTGTTCATATCCATTGTTTCTGTTCCTCCTGATTAACGAATGCAAAGGCTGTCTGTCATTACGCAGCGTCTTCTCTTTGTGAATGTGCTTGCGCTTGTAAGTCCCTCACCGGTACGGCTTGCAATGGTGAATGTACAGAAACCTTCTCCGCCAAATCCAAGTGCGGAATAGGACGGGCCGTTCTTTACAAGGATTGCGGTATCAATTGCTTTCGCATATTTTGTAATGTTATCAATATTCTTGGAATGAATATGTGCGGAATGACGGTTGCCATGCTCAAGCCATACAGCCTGCTCTACAGCATCGTCAAAATCCTTAGCTCTTACGATTCCGAGGATTGGCATCATAAGCTCTGTTGTGATGAGCGGATGTTCCTTCGGTCCTTCGAAGATAATGCAGCGGGTATTTGCCGGTGCCTGAACTCCGATCATGGAAAGAAGTGTCTTCGCGTCACGTCCTACACATTTACGGTTCAGCTTGCCACCTGCAAGTACAGTCTCAACAAGTTTGTCCTGCTCTTCCTTGGATGCAAGATAGCAGTCATTCTCTGTGATCATGTAGTGCATTAACTCATCAACTACGGAAGATACTGCAACAACTTCCTTCTCAGCGATACATGGAAGATTGTTATCGAATGTACATCCGTTTACGATATCCTGAGCTGCCTTACGGATATCAGCAGTATCATCAACCAGTGCCGGTGGGTTACCTGCTCCTGCACCGATTCCTCTCTTACCGGAGGAAAGAACTGCTGTTACAACACCAGGGCCGCCTGTTGCTGCGATCAGATGGATATCTTTATGTTTCATCATAATATTGCTGGTCTCAAGTGTTGGTTTCTCAACTGTGACAGCGATATTATCCGGGCCGCCTGATTCCAGGGAAGCCTCATTTAAAAGATTGATTGCGTAAATAGAAGTTTTAACTGCTGCCGGATGTGGGTTGAATACTACTGTATTTCCGCCTGCCAGCATACCCATTGTGTTGCAGAGAACTGTTTCACTCGGTTAGTACATGGTGTGATCGCGCCGATAACACCAAACGGTCCCATCTCGATCAGAGTCAGTCCTCTGTCTCCGGACCATGCAGTTGTTGTAATGTCTTCTGTTCCAGGTGTCTTGTCTGCTACCAGGTGATGCTTCAGGATCTTATCTCCTACATTACCCATACCAGTTTCCTCAACACCCATACGTGCCAGTACTTCCGCATTTTCTTTGATCTTCTTGCGGATGCAGGTGATGATCTTTTCTCTCTGGTCCATAGACATTGTCTTAACTACCAACTGAGCCTTCTTGGCTGCTTCGATAGCATCATTCATATCCTTGAAAACGCCATGTTTTCCGGCCGGAGCATCTGCGATCTGCATTTTTGCCATAACTTCCTGTACAATTTCCTGTACCATATTCTCACTTATTGGCATGAGATGTCCTCCTTAATATTCCGTCAAAAAATTATTTCAGGCCAAGCTGAGCCATAACCTGTTTTGTGATCTGAGCAACAAGCTCTGCGTCATTCTTTGCTGTATCTGCTGCAGGAGCTGCATCTTTATCACAATCACAGTCTTTTCCAACGAAATCATACTGATATCCTGGGAACTGTTTGTAGTCCTCGCTGTGGCATGCACCGCCGCAGTTGTGGCAGTTCTTGCCGTCTTTGTTCAGGCAGAGGCTTGCCGGATGTTTTCCAGGCATACCGAATTTACGACGGATCGCATAGAGCTTCTCGATGTTCTCTTTGTCAAATTCCTTCGGTCCGCCAAGGAGCTTGGTCTGATACAGAAGCTGTGCATAGAACTCTACAGACTCCATCTTCATATATGCAGCGTTAAGGTCTGTGCTCCATGTAAGTGCTCCGTGGTTCTCAAGAAGTACTGCATCGAAGTATGGAAGGTATTTCTCAAGGTTGTCCGGAATCTCCATTGTGGAAGGTGTGCCGTACTCAGCGATCGGAACACATCCAAGAGCGATAACTGCCTCAGGCATGATCGGCTGTGTAAGCGGGATACCTGCGATTGCGAAAGATGTAGCATAGATTGGATGAGCATGTACAACAGATCCTACGTCCGGTCTCTTCTCATATACTCTCATATGCATCTTGATCTCAGATGATGGTTTGAATCCCGGGTTAGCCTGGATCACATTACCCTTGCCATCTACTTTACAGATGAACTCTGGTGTCATGAATCCTTTGGATACACCAGTTGGTGTGCAAAGATATTCATTCTCAGCTATCTTAACAGAAAAGTTTCCGTCGTTAGCTGCAACCATGTTACGGTTGTAGATTCTCTTACCGATGTCACAAAGCTGTTTTTTGATTTCAAACTCGTTTACCATGCTTAATTTCCTCCTTGAGCATTGGATTGCACTATTTTGTTTCTGAGAACATTTTACCCCATACCACAAAATAAGTCAAGGACAATCCGTTGTTTTATGTTGGTTTCTTGTTGTATTTTGTGTTGTTTTTATTGTTTTTTATATTTTCTGTTTGTAAAGGATCTTTTTTCTGTAATCCTGTATCTCTCAGCCGCCGATCTGGCAGTCCAGGCTGCATACCGCATGCACTGCATTCTTTAACATCTGCATATGTTCTGCTGTAGGCGAAGGATTCCTTCCATTAAATAGGGTCTGCCAAGTCCTTCATATTTATCTGCCCCAGTCTGTGGTACGGAAGAAGATGGATCTTGTTTACGCCCGGAAGGGATGCTGCAAATCTTGCGATCGCCTGGATCTCTTCCACAGAATCATTAAATGTGGGGATCACCGGAACGCGGATCACCAGTCTGGTTTTTCCGTAGAGCGCAACCCTTCTTGCATTCTCCAGCATCAGTCCGTTGGCCCGTCCTGTAAATTCTTTATGTTTTTCCTGATCCATATGCTTGATATCCATCAGATATACATCCAGATAGGGAAGTACCTGTTCAATCTTTTCCCATGGGGCACAGGCCATACTTTCTACCGCTGTGTTGATTCCTCTCTCCTTTGCCGCGCGAAGAAGATCTCTGGAAAAGTCCGCCTGGCACATACATTCCCCCCCGGAAAGGGTGATCCCGCCTCCGGAACGGTAATAATAGGCACGGTCTTTTTCCACCTCTTCGATCATCTCACGAACTGTCACGTCGCGGCCGATCACTTTATCTTCTCCCAGAACCTTCATGTTCTGGATCCGGTATTCCTGTGATTCCGGATTACAGCACCAGCGGCAGCGAAGAACGCAGCCCTTCAGGAACACGATGGTACGGATACCCGGTCCATCGTGTACTGAATATTTCTGAACATCAAAGATCCTGCCCTTTGTATCCAAATAGTCCATTCGTTACTCCTTTAGAAGCCCTGCTCAGTACGTCTGATGATATCGTCCTGCAGAGATCTGGAAAGTGTAGTGAACAATGCGCTGTAGCCTGCAACACGTACAACCAGATGTTTGTACTTCTCCGGATGCTTCTGTGCATCCAGAAGTGTTTCTCTGTCAACAACGTTAAACTGCATATGCATACCCTTCTGATCAAAATATCCGCGATCAGTGCTACGAATTTCTCCAGTCCTTCTCTTCCTGCAAGTGCTGACGGATGGAATTTCTGATTAAACAGTGTTCCGTTGGATACGATAAAATGATCCAGGCGGGATACAGAAGTTGCCGCAGCTGTCGGTCCCTTCACATCCTTGCCGGCTGACGGGGAAACGCCATCTGCTACCGGAGTATGTGCGTAACGGCCATCCGGTGTTGCACCGGTCTGTCCGCCAAGCGGAACGTTTGCAGATACAGGATAAAGTCCTGCCTGATAATGTCCGCCTCTTGGGTTCATATATTTCTGAAGCGGTCTTGTGTAAGTATAAGCCACATCCCTTGCAAAGTAGTCCACATCCGGGATATCATTTCCAAACTTCGGAACCTCCTCGATCATCTTGTGGATCTCTTCGAATCTTGCCTTTTTCTCCGGAGATGGCTCTGTTCCGAGAGCTGCTGTCATAACAGCTGTTGCGGTCTGCTCATTTACGCTGATGCCATTCTCCTGAAGCTTCTGCATAACGATGGTGGTGATATCTGCTGCAGACTGTGCATCGATACCCTTGCCATAGTTCCATGCCAGAGCCTCCTTCAGCTCTTCCATGGTCATCTTCTTTTCTTCATATACAAGCTTGCGGATCGCATACAGAGAATCTGCCATGTTTGCAATACCAAATCCCTGAGGACCTGTAAAGTTATAAACAGCTCCGCCTTCCTGAACGGATTTGCCCCGTTTCAGGCAGTCATCCACCATACAGGAAAGGAATGGAAGCGGACATCTCTCCGCATGTGCCACATCAATGGCATTATCAGCATTTACAAGCAGGGAAATGAAATATTCCATCTGTTTCTTATATGCATCATAGAACTCATCGAAGCTCTTCATCTCTGTGACATCGCCGGTCTGGACACTGATCTGTACCCCTTTGTCCATACCATTAGAGAAAACCATCTCCAGCGGACGGCACATGTTAAAGAACGCAGCGTCATGCCAGCCCTCTGTCTTACCTGCCTTCTGCGGTTCTACACAGCCGATGATGTTATATTCTCTGGCATCTGCAAGAGAAAGGCCGCGGTTCTGCAGTGCAGGAATGATAACCTCATCATTGTAATAAGCCGGAAGTCCGATTCCTGTTCTTGTAAGCTCTGCAGCCTTGATCAGGAATTCATGTGGTGATCCGTTCCATACTCTTACAGAAAGAGACGGTGCCGGAAGGTGCACATGCATAGACGCCTGGATGCACATAAAGGAGAGATCATTGGTCACATCCTCGCCATCCTTGTTCTGACCACCTGCGATCAGGTTCTGGAAAAGGCTGTAGCCTGCAAAGCCTTCTGCAGATGCAGCATCACGGCATTTATTCAGGTCGTTTAATTTTACCCATATGCAGTCCATCAGTTCCTGGGCAAATTCTCTGGTAAGATTGCCTGCTTCCATATCACTCTTGTAATACGGATACATATACTGGTCAAAACGTCCCGGAGAAATAGAATGTCCGCTGCTTTCCATCTGGATCAGCTGCTGTACAAACCAGAAGGACTGGCACGCCTCATAGAAGTTACGGGCGCCCTTCGCCGGTACGCGTGTACAATTGGATGCGATCTGAAGGAGTTCCTGTTTTCTGGTCGGATCCTGACACTGATATGCCATCTGCTCTGCGAGCTCGGCATAGCGATGTGCATAGTCGATAACTGCCTGACAGCTCATGATAACTGCTTCCAGGAAACGAGATTTCTTTGCGTAATCACCATCTCCTACATTACACTCATCCAGTTCCTTCTGAGCTTTGGCAATGATCCCTTCATAACCGATCGCCAGAACTTCTTCATATTTAACGGTTACGTGTCCTACACCATTGTAGAAATAGTTTCCGGGTGTAAAAATATTGTGGTCAATGGCAAGAATCGCTTCCGGTGCCATATAGGAGGTTGCAAGCTCACTGGTAGTCTTGCCTTTCCAGTATTTATGTACCTCACGGAGCTCCGCCTTGGTTTCCTCCGCAATATAAAATGGATCGGCTGTTCTGGTAGCCACTGTATCCAGCTCATCCTCCAGCCACTGGAAAGAATACTCCGGAAACGTCTGACAGCCTCTCGGCGCCAAAGTGCTGCTTCCGACGATCAGCTCCTCATCACGGATGATGATCGGAATGTTGTGCAGGATGTGGGCAAATGCCTTGGCTCTGCGGGTGATGATCGGCTCGTCTTCTGTTGCTTTGTAAGACTCTGTGATCAGTTTTGCTCTGGCAGATTCGATCACCGGCATCTTTGCATAAAGATTATCTACAAGATGTGTGATCCTGTCTGTTTTCGGAACATCTGCTATATGAAATTTCTCCATGATTCTCCTTTCTCATAACCGGTTGTTTCTGGTGATCTGTCTGCCTCTACGCTTCCAGAACCGCTCCTGTCCGGCTATGTGCTCATGTAGTTTTATTATACCTTACCCCTACTTCGATGTCAACGAAATCCAACATGTGTTTCTAGCTGTTTTTGTGGTTT